>ORJL010643378.1_pt1 | contig 79898 bp, 117 predicted proteins | sample 1779941 | NCBI WGS metagenome assembly ORJL01 (sample SAMEA104232317, study PRJEB22302) | groundwater metagenome | biome: forest; feature: aquifer; material: groundwater | place: USA | collected 2011-08-07 | depth 5.8 m | reverse complement strand
TCAGTATCATTTTCCATAAAAATACCAAAACCATCTGTTGCACTACCAAAGAAAAATGTTTTTTGTGTGGTATTATATATTAATTTTATATTTAACATAATTAACCTTTTGTATTTTTAATTGTTATTTTTAATGCTTCTGAAAATTTTTCAGAATATGATTTAATTTGTTGAGAATCTAAATCAGAATAACCATCATCAAATAAATAAATTTGATTTTCTGCTCTTATTAACGCATCTGATAATAAAGATTTAGATAGAATTGGAAGTTCAGCAACTCTATTATGATATATTGTTTCAACAAGTTTAAAATTATTATTCATTATTTACTCCAATTTAAATTTTTTATAGGCCATTCTTTAACTGTCAATGCATTTAAAAATTTTGTATAAAATAAATAAGTAATTTGATATGAATATTTTTTAGAAACATTAAATCTAATAGAAAAAAGATCTACTACTTTTGAATGCGAATAACCAATAAGAAACTTTGATTTTAAAAATTTTTTATAATAATTATATGTTTTTTGTTTTTTCATATTTTTATTATTCTTTTTGTTATTTAATCTTAATTAATATAAACAATTAAATTGTAAAAGTAAATACTTTTTTTAATTATTTTAATATTGTTCTATTATATAATAAAATATAGCCTTTTCTAAGTACATTTTTAATATTTATAATATATAAATACAATAAAATGTTATAGAATAGCAGTTAAATTGATTGGAATTTATATTCTATAATATTAAAAGTTCTAATAATGTTTCATACCTAATTGGAGGTATATATTTCAAAATATTAGATATTTAGGAGAAAATTAGTGGCAGTACTAGTATCACCATCAGTAAATACAATAGAACAAGATTTATCATTTGTTCCAGCAGGACTTGCTCAAATTGGTGGGGCAATAATAGGTTTAACAAAAAAAGGGCCTGCGTTTCAACCAACAAAAATTGCTACATATGGAGACTTTGTTACAAAGTTTGGTGGCAAATCTACAAAGTTATATGTTCCATATACAGCAGAACAATATTTAAAAAACTCTTCAGTTCTTAATGTAGTAAGAGTTTTATCAACACAAACATCAACAGATGTTGGTGCAGCTTTAGTTTTAGCATTTCCAGCAAATGGAAGTTCTGCTAACTCAGTATTTACTTCTTCAAACACAGCTCTTGCAGTATTAAGATCAAGAGGTAGTTTATCACAATGCGGTATTTCTGGAACAAGCAGCAGCTTTACATTAGTTATAAATAGTGCTACAGCATCAAATCTTTCTTTAGACAAAGCATCACCAAATTATATTGGAAAACTTTTAGGAACAGATCCATTTTCAGCTAAATCGGGAGATGCATTAACAGGTGTTTATGTTGAAAGCACTTTTGATTATGCTTATTTTGTTTCAGGTGCAATAACAGGTCAACCAACAGCAGTTTCACCATCTGCTAATACAAATTACTCAACGGGTGTTGGTGGATTTACTCAAGGTCAAACACCAGTTATAGTTTCACAAAATTATAATGGAGCTGTCTATGATTTATTTAAATTTGATACATTAGGTGATGGTAATTCAGAAAATACAAATGTTAAAATTTCAATTGATGTACCTTCTTCACAAATCGGTATATCAGCGTTTCCTACTTTCGTAATTTCAGTAAGATCTTATAATGCGACAGACATACAAGGAGGTGTGTTAGAATCATATACTGTCAACTTAGATCCTACATCACAATCATATATATTAAAAGTTATAGGTGATAGAACAAAAACATTTGATACTTCTATAGATCCACCAGAAGTTGTATTCAATGGAACATATGATAATAAATCAAAATATGTTAGAGTAACAGTTTATGATGGTTATCCAGCAAATGCAAGACCTTCTGGTTTCAAAGGAGTTCCTGCAATGCAAGCTGGTCCATATTTTCCAATTCCAATAAAAGGAAATAACCTTGGTAATTCAGGTTCTTTAGATACAAGATTTTATATGGGATTTGATTCAACACAATATTCAGCTGCAGATAGACTTGGATTTTTAGTATCAGGTATTTCAGCAGCAACAACAAATATTGCAAAGGGTGTTTTAATTTCAGCATCGGCAACAGAATATTCAGCTGCAGCAGCTTCAACAGCATCATTAACTTCTAATTATACAATTTATGATGTTTCAGTTTCAGGTGCTTTATCAGCTACAACATATAATAAAATTGCTTTAACAGTACCATTTTATGGTGCATGGGATGGAATTGATGAAAGAAAAGATTTATTACAAATAATCAATGATGGAACTTTATCTGCAGATTTTGTAAATGCAATAAAAATTCTTTCAAATCCAGACGAAATAGATTTTAATCTTTTAACTATCCCAGGTGTTATTGCTGGTATAACAACAAATGGTTCAATACCTTCAAGAGCAATAGAAATGGTTGAAACAAGAGGAGATGCTTTCTATATCATGGATATGGGAACAAGTGAAATATCAACAACAACAGGAACTGTATTAAATCTTTCAGTAAGTCAGATAGTAGAAACAGCAAAAGGATATGATACTTCTTATGCAGCTTCATATTATCCAGCACAAAGAATTCAAGATTCTGAAAATGGAGTTTCTGTTTGGGTTCCACCTTCAGTTGTTATGATGGGAGCTTATTCATTTAATGATAGAGTTGGTGAACCTTGGTTTTCACCTGCAGGTTTAAATAGAGGTGTATTAAATTCAATTGAAGCAAGAAAAAGATTAACAGGTCCTCAAAGAGACACTTTACATTTAGGAAATGTTAATGCAATTGCAACATTTGTTGGACAAGGAATAGTTTCATGGGCTCAAAATACATTGCAAATAAAAGCTTCAGCTTTAGATAGAGTTAATGTTAGAAGATTATTAATTTATGCTAAGAAAACAATATCTTCAGTTGCAAGATTCTTTGTATTCGAACCCAATGATGCAAAAACAAGAACAAATCTTTTAAATGCTATTAATCCAATATTAGCTAGAATTCAAAAACTACAAGGATTAACAGAGTTTAGAGTTGTAATTGATGATACAAACAATACAGCAGCAGATGTTGATAGAAATATTCTTAATGGTCAAATATTGTTAATACCTACAAAATCAGCAGAAGTGCTAAATTTTACTTTTACTATATTAAATACTGGAGAATCTTTATTCCAAGACTAAGTTATTCTATAATATAGACAGTTTCAAAATAATGGTTGATAGAAGAAATTTTATCAACCATTATAGTTTATATTGATTTTATTGGTTGTTTTTAATATAAAAAATATTAAAAAAAAGTATTTACTTTTACAATTTAATTGTTTATATTAATTAAGATTAAATAACAAATAATTAAGGAGATAAGATGAAAATAGATATTGTTGATCTCAAACAATTTACTCCATTGCAAATCATTTATATTCAGTATTTAGCAAAAACTGCTGATGAAAGAAAAACTCTTATCAACGAACTGGAATCAAGAGCAAAACAAATTTTAAGAGAAGGATATAAAAATATCACATTTGGAACTTTTTGTCCTCCTCTTAAGGATGTTATTCTCCTTGCTGTAAATCTTAATGTATATAAAACAACAACAAAAAAACCTGACTGTATAGCTGAATATATTCAATAAACAATAAAAGATAATTTTTATTGGAGAATTAAATTTATGAATAAAGAATTAGCAAAAAAGATTGATAATGAATGTGAATTTGCATTAAAAGTAATAGCTGAAAAATATAATTTAAAACTTATACCAAGAGGTGGAAAATATACAAGTCATGATTTAAAAATAGGTTTCATTTTTGATGAGCCAATAAATATTATTGATAAACCTTTACACAAATATTCAACAAAACCATTAACAGATATAGATATTAAAAATGGTTTTGCACAAAGAGGTGTAAAAATAAAACTTAATACTGGTGAAACAGCAATTATTGTTAATACAAAAAGAAAAAAATATGTAATAGAAATTAATGGTAAACAGTATTTAGCGCCATTTTCTATTTGTTCACTTTCATAATATTTTATTTATTTAAGGATAAAAATGGAACTTAATGTTAAAAAAGATTATGTGAATTTAGGAGATGTTATTAGAAAAGTATCTGGAATGCAATGTCAATATGGTTCCAGATACTTTTGTAAAAATTGGTCTAATGAATATAAATATTTAGGTGATGGTCTTAGAATTATAGGTACATCTAAAGATTATCATTTTATGCAAATTCACAAAGATGATGTTGAAGAAGCAACTAAAAGATTAAAACAACAATTAAATATAAAATAAGGAATTTTATGAAAAATCTTAATAGAAATAATTTAAGTGCTTTTTTTATGATTATTGGTAATTTTTTTGCTTTTTTATTAATTTTTTATACAGCTTTTACTACAGAAAACGAACAGGGATTATACATTATTCCTGTAATAGTTTCAAATATTTTACATTTTGTATCATCAATAAAAATAAAATAAAAGGAAAATTCTATGGTAAATATATTTGAAATAATTGGTAGATTAATGTTTTATGAAAATCATATTAAATGTGAAATAATAAAAAGCGGTATTGTTAAATTTAGAGCAGAATATGATAGTAAAAAAATATATTATATTTTATATTTTGCTCAAAAAGAATATGAAATAGTAAAAAATAATACTGATGCTATTTCAACTAAAGATTTTCATACTGCAATGAAATCTTATGGATTAACAGAAAGAATAAAGCAATGAAAATAAAATTAACATTTGGGGAAATATTAAATGCTCCAAGAATTGGTTCTTGGGATAGATTTTGTAAAAAACATGATTATAATGTATATATGATAAATGAAGGTTTAGCTAATTCAGAAGATGAAATAGAAATAACGACTGAAGAAGCTAAAGAATATGGATTAATTAAAGGAAATAATTTTTATGAGAAACTTTGAATTAAAACATGTTATATTAAGCAATGAATATCGCAAAAAATGGAATGTTCATAGTTTAAATGATTTTTATTTTTTAATAAAAAACGGTGAAAGAATTAATGATACTCTTTACAGAAAGGGTGGTCTTGGTGATATTGATACAAAAGATGATTATTTTTTAATATTAAAACACACCGAAGCATTTTATAGTGATGATATTACAACAGATGAGACTAGAAAAAGATATCTTAAATCTCAATGGTGTATAATTGACAAAGATGGTAATGAAAAAGTTATATTTGACAATTTTGTAACCCCATATTTATCTGGTGGGCAAATATATTCTGTTGATCATAAATATTATAATATTGAAACTGGTTATTTTTATGGTTATTCATATGGTACAATATCTTCAGATACATTTATTTTTTTTATCAATAATACACTAGAAAAAGATAAAACAAAACGTGGTGTTATAAAGATCAATAAATTCGATGGAACTTTTGAATTATTTCAATAATTAATTTTATGATACGTCAAATTGAATATCTCAAAGAAGAGTTTTTATTTAAAATTTTTAAAAAAGAATATTCTTCTATAACTAAAGTCATGAATATTGCTATTTGTGACACATTTGAGCAAATTATATTAAATTAAATTTATGAAACTTATAATGCTTTATTTATCAGGTGATGGTGTTACATATAATACTGAAAAAATACTTCCTTTAGAATATGAATCTAAAGAAAAAGCTGAGCATGATTTTCTTTGTGAAGTAGAAAAAGCAAAGAAAGAACACAACGTTGTTAAATTTTTAAATGAAGAATTTTATATAAATGATTATTTTTTTATTGAAAATAATAAAGAAGTTTATTATGGGCCACAATTTTTTACATTAGAAGAATGGTTTGAGAAGTGTAAAATAAATCCTAAAAATAAAAAGGAAAATTAATCATGCATAATGAAAATATTGGAAGAAAATTAGTTCTTTGGTTTACAGAATATAGTAATGAAGCATATACAGACCAAATGGGTATTAAACACCCAGGATATATTGTAAAAGAACAAATACCGGTAACTATTATTAAAGTTAAAAAAGTACCATATTTATTTGGCGATGGATATGGTGAAGGTTGGTTAGCAAAATCTGACACAGGAGAAGAATTTACTTGTAATTGGAATAGATTTCCAGATGATTCAATGACACCGACATATTATTGGGATGTAAAAAAAGACCATAGAGGTTTATGGGAACCTGTTGATGCTATACAAACACAAGGTTGGTACCCACATGTAGACGAAAAAGGAAATCAATGTATACCAATAAACAGTGTTTTTTGTAAAAACCATAATATTACTTATTTAAAAGATGGTGAATGTTGGAAATGTAAACATAACTTATAAGGATTAAAAATATGCATGATGAACTTGGTCGCAGAATGAAAGAGTATTATGAAAATCGTACAAGATTTTCATTACAAAGAAGAACTTATACTATTATTAGAATTGATGGTAAAGCTTTTCATTCATATACAAAAAAACTTAAAATAAAATATCAAACTCTATGAAAATTGCACATAGAGAAAATAGAGCAAATAATTGGCAAGATAGTAAACAAAATATCAATGAATCTTATCCTGAAACGTTTTTTAAAGAAGTTATAAAAAATAATTTTATTGACAAAAATTATATATATCAATTTAGATTTAATAGATTTTCTATAGATTTTGCATGGGAAGAAAAGAAATTAGCCATTGAAATTGATGGTTCACAACATGAAAGATATTTAACGCAAATAAAAAATGATAAACAAAAAGAAAAATTATTAAAAAAACATGGGTGGAAATTATTAAGAATTAAATGGAAAGATATGTTTAATAATCCAAAAAAATGGATAAATATTGCTAAAGATTTTATAGATTAAAATTGTTTACAAGATGATATATTTTAATTTTATTATATAAAATAAAAGGTTTTAAAGTATGTAGAAATAATTGAATTAGTTTAAAATGGCTATTATGTGAATTGAATTTCATATAATAGCCATTTTTATTTATAAAATGCACAATTTATTATGATTATTGATGAATTGTGCATTTTTTATTTTAAATCAAAATTTTGACATTTTTAATATTTATTAATATATAATAACAGTTTTTAAATATTAGAAATTATTAGGAGAAATAAAATGCCAGAAGTTTTAAGCGTAGATCAATTAATATCTCAAGAAGCTGAACCTACACGTCAGTTTAGATGGATTATTTCAGTTGAAGGTATTGATGCTTATACAGCATTATCAACACAGTTACCAAGTGGACAATTTGGTGAAATAGAAGTTCCTTTTATAAATACTAGAAGATATCTTTCTGGTAAATGGTCACCAAATGAATTGCCTATGAAACTATGGAATCCAATTCAACCATCTGCTGCACAAAAAGTACAGGAGTGGATTAGAACAAATTATGAACAACAAACTGGTAGAATGGGATATGCAGATTTTTATAAAAAAGATATTACTTTAAAATTATTAGATGGACCTGGTGGTGTTGCTAGTTCTTGGACATTAAAAGGTGCATGGATAAAAACAGTTAATTTTGGAACATTGGATTATACAAGTGAAGCGATGGTTGAAATTGACATTTCAATTCGTTATGACACTTATGTGTTAAGTTTTTAATAAAAATTAAAAAAGAGGTATAAATGATAAATCAACAACCAACTATTGAAAAACAGGAAATTTTATATACACCTGTTACTATGAATGCTCCACTTCCTAGTTTAGGAAAAATTTATTCTGAAGATTCACCATTACATAATAAAGAATATGTGACAATAAAAGAAATGTCTGGTGTAGAAGAAGATATATTAACATCAGCAAATCTTATACGTACAGGAAAAGTCATAGATATGGTTTTAAAAAATTGTATTTTAGAAAAAAATATTAATATTGATGATATGATATTAGGCGATAGAAACTCTATTATTATAACATTAATGTTAGCTTCCTATGGTTCTTCTTATAAGGCTGATATTATTTGTTCGAACTGTGAAGAAAAAAATAAAGAATATGAATTTAAAGTTGCGGATTTGCCTATAAAAAATTTAGAAGTTGAACCTACAATGCCTGGCAAAAATGAGTTTTCTTTTACTTTACCAAAATCTAAATTAGATATAAAATTTAGATTATTAAATCATGGTATAGATAAAGAAATAAAAGAAACAGTTGATAGATTAAAAAGCTTTGTTAAAGATAACAAAGAAAAATATTCTACAACAAGATTGAAATATGAAATTATTTCAATAAATGGTATTACTGATAAAAATAAAATAAATTCTATTATCGATACTGGACAAATACCAATACAAGACAGTATAGCAATAAGAGAGTATATTGATTTTATCTCACCCGATATTATTACAAAACAAGAATTTAAATGTAAGTCTTGTAACAATACTGAATTAGTTAAAATACCTATAACGTTTGAGTTTTTTTGGCGTACAGGGAGATAGTAAGGTAAAAGAAAGACTTTTAGAGGAAATATTCCTTTTGATATACACTACCCATATATCTTATACTGAAAGTTTTTTATTACCAGTTTCATATAGAAAATGGTTTGTTAATCGTGTTATAAAACAAAAACAAGCAGAAAATCCTAAAAAATAAATGTCAGTATTATCATATATATTAAATTCTATTTTACAATATGCTGTTAAAAAAGAATTAGACAACGATCCAGAGTTTAATAAATTAGTAGATAAATACTCTTCAAATTTTAAAAAAATGTCAAATGAATTAGATGCTTTAATTAAAAAAAGAGATGAAGATATTAAAAAATATAAATAATTATGGCAACAAGATCTATAGACGATTTAGACATAGAAGATGAAGATGATGATGATCTTGGGCCATCTGGTGCGATATATTTAAAAGCTGATAGATTAAAAGCAAAAAAAGCTGTAGAATCTTTCATTTTAAAAATGAATATGCAGAACACTTCTCTTGATTCTATTCTTAAAATCCAAAAAACAATAGAAAAATCATATAATACTATAATACGAAAAGGTGTTATAGCAGAAGAGGGCTTGCGTAAAAAAATAAATATTCAATTACAAGAATATTTAAAAAAGGGATTTGATATAAATAAATTAACGACTGATATAGAATCACGTCTAGCTTTTGATTTAAAGGTGATTGAAAGTCAAAAAAATCTTAGTAAAAAAAGAAAAGAAGAATTTGAAACTATTATTATAAATCAATATAATGTTGATAAAAAAATACTAGATAATAAGAGAAAAATAAATGAATCATTAGACAGAGTTTTGGACAAAATACCAAGTTTAGGTGGCTTTGGTGATTCTATAAAAGAAAAAATTTCTAAAAGAAAAGATTCTGCTATTGCTGGTATGGATTCTGGTAAAACAAATGTATTAACAAAAATTATGGATAAGCTTGGCAAATTTCCTTTAATAATTGGTGGTATTGCAGCTGCAATAGGTTTTATAATATCGAGATTGTTTAGTCTTGTTAGTGCTGAAATAGCTTTAAATTCTCAACTAACAAAAGAAACTGGCCTTAGAGCATCTGGTGCTGCTAAAATACAGGGGCAAGTAAGCGGTGCAAGAGAAAAATTAAAAGTGTTTTATGGTGGTGATACTGAAGAAGCGCAAAAAAAGGTTATTGAAGCTACTGGATCTTTACTTAAAGAATTTGGACATGTTTCTTATATAACAAAAGAGCGAATTGTTGATATAGTTTCACTTTCTGAAAAATTAGGTATATCAACAAGAGAATCTGCAAAATATTTTTCTGTTTTAACACAATCACTTGGTATGGGTGATGAACAGATTAAATCTTTTGGAAATTCATTAGAAAGATTAACAAAAGATTCTGGACAATCTTTAGCTGATGTTACACAGGATATTGCTGACTCGTCAGAGTTTGCAGCAATATATGGAAGTAGATTTGGCAATTCATTAGCAAAAGCTGCTGTTACAGCAAAATCAATAGGTTCAAGTTTAAAAGAAGTTGGAGATTTTTCTCAAAAATTTACAACAATTGATAGTGCATTTGAAAACATAAGAGACTTAAATATTCTTTTAGGTAAAAAATATAATGCATTCCAATTTATTGCAACATCAAGAAGAGGTGGTTCAGAACAACAAGCAGAACAATTAAAGAAAATCTTAAATGACGTTAATGAAGCCAGAAAGATGGGCAATGATATTACACAAGATTCTTATAATTTACAAAAATTAGCTAATATTGTAACTAATGGTGATGTTGCATCTCTTACAAAGAAATTAAATTTAATGAAAGAAGGTAAAACAATTGAGCAAGCTGAAGCTGCAATTAGAAAAGAAAAACAAAGAGAACAAAAAAGAATAAAGACATTATCATCATACGCAGAAAGTTTAGGTATTACAGAGTTAAAAACACCACAAGAACTTATTTTGGCTAAAATATTAGAAGCAATAGATAAATTTTTAATACCAGTTGCAATAAAAATAGCAGAATATACATTTAAAGGTATGATGTTTTTATCTCAAATGATAGACAATTTTGATATTAAAAAAATTGTTGCTACTGGTCTTATATCATCTGGAAATGCAGCTTTAGGTTCATCACTATTTTCATCATCAATAAACGAAAATAGTGATGCTTTTTCTAAAGCTTTTGGTAATGAAATAAAATCAGGTGGAGAAATGTATGAAAAATTAAATAAAAAAGCTTTAGGTGGTATTATTTCTTCACCACATATTGCTGGTGAAGCTGGCCCAGAAGCAATATTACCATTAACTGGTCCCGGTAAAGAATCATTTACAAAACCATTTTTAGATAAAAATAGTGGAGATTCAGAAATATCAAAACAATTAAAAGAATTAAATAATAATATAAAAGCTTTATTAAATAAAAAATCTGTTATAGAAAATAAAGTATACATGGACACAAGAATGGTTGCGAAATCTTTAACAGAAGCAGCTTTAATAGCATCATAATAAAATGGCAGAATATAATCCAAATATCGATTTAATATTTGAAAAATATAAAACATTAAATATGTTTATAACAGACAATTATAGTGAAAATAAACCATCAAATATAACAAATGATTCAAATAAAATATTAGACAATTATGATGAAAAAATATCAAAAATTGATACAGCAACTCTTGGAACAATTATTAATAAAAATAAATTTACTCCAGATAAACCATTTAGAACTGATTTTTTTAGTGCTAATAAGCAACAAGCAGAATTAGCTATTGAAACACAAAGAAAAGAACCAGCAAAGGTAAATAATTTTATTTTAAACCAACAGCTGTTAGCAGCAATGGATAAAGGTATTAATATAATCAATCCTTTATTATTAACAAATGCTATACCAGGTGAAGGTATATTAACAACAAAAATTGGATATCCGCAAATAGGATATGAATCAATAGTTAATAGAATAGATAATGGTCCAGTTGATAAAACAAAAAGATTATTAGCTTCAAACAATGATTTAATATTGGGACAAGAAGAAGGTATTAAATTATCTTCAATAAGAACTATTGGTGATTTAATAAATAAAGGTTCTGCTGCATTAGTTAACTTATTTTCAACACAAATAAAGAAAAATAATGTTGTATTAAAAGCAACAGAAGCTACATTTGAAAAAAGATTAGACCAAAATGATTTAACACCAAAAAACGGTAATTCTGAGTATGATGTTTATAGTGCAGTATATGCAAGAAAATATATTTCTAATATATCACAGAAAGTTTTAAGTGATGGCTTTTCACCAATTACACAAGCATCAAATAGCCCAAAATTATTGAGTACTGATACAAATGCTCTTTTTGGTTTAGAAGATATATTTAAAAATAATGCGTTAAAAGATAATACATTAAATAATTTAAATTATGATGGTGAACAATACGAACCAGATCTTGATGTTAAAATATTTTCAAATGAAGAACCTAAAAAAATATTATTTCCATTTTATATGGAATCTTTGAACTCTCTTCAAGATGATACAGAAAAATTTATAACATTTCAGGCAACATTCTCTAATTTAAAAGAAAAGTATTCGCCACAGTGGTCTGATCAAAACTATTTTGGAAGAAACACTAATCCAAAATTATATTCAAACACCACAAGAACTTTAAATTTTGATTTTGTTATATGGTCTAAAAATAGATTTGATATTGCATTAATAAAACAAAGAGTTAATTGGTTAATAAAACATTGTTATCCAAAATATATAACTGTTGGTGATGATGAAAAAATTAAAATATTATCAGAAGGTCCAGTAATATCAATAACTATTGGTGATATTTTTAAAAACGTATCTGGTATTATAACAGATTTAGATATAGATTGGGATATGGAAGGTAATAATAGATGGGAGCTTTCAGAATCCGTTATAATGTTACAAATGGTTAAAATAACAATATCGTTTGAAGCAATATTTAACAAATTTATGGAAAACAAAGATGTACAAAATAGTGTAGATGTAAATCAAAATATATCATCAGATTTTTATCCAGCAATTAATATAAATAATTTGAAAAAGAGAAAATTTAAATTTAATGTACAAGACGAAGATGCATTGTCTGATACAATACCATCTAACTTTGGTTAAAATAAATGAAAAATAGATATTCAAATTTAAATATAATAAATAAAAAATTTATAGAAACATTTCCAGCTATAAATTATAAATCACTACAGAGAAGTGATGATATTTTATTAAAAATAAAATCTGGTATTAGAATAGACCAATTAGCACAACAATATTTGGGTGATGGTAAATTATGGTGGATCGTTGTTTTAATAAATGGTGGTTCAACACCATTTGATGATAAATTTTTACCAGGAAAAATTATAAGAATACCAAGAAATATAAACAATATATTAGAAAAAATTAAATAATTGGCAGAATTAGATCAAAATATTGTAACTGTTATAGAAGCTTGGAATGATAAACTTAAAATAAATTCACTTGATTTATCTAAATTTATTCCGATATGTGAACTTTTTTGTATTTCAAAAAACGATGTTTTTCCAAAAAATGTTGGTGATAAAGAAGAATTAAATGATTCAATATTAGTAAATATAAATGATGGAATTACAACAGAAAATACATATATAACACCTTTATTTAGTTTATTAAAAACACAGACACAAAACGAAAACAATCAATTAATAAACAAAAAAGGAGTTGCTGGAATAAATAATTGTAAAATTTCATATTTAGATGCAAATTTTGGTTCTTTAGAAGTGACACTGGTATTAACAATACCTGATATTAAAAATGAGTTATTAAAAAATCCTTTATTTAGAAAGTTTATAATTGTTAATAGAGATTATTTACTTTATTATGGTTGGGGTAGAAATAATTTTTCAAAATCAGATTTTAAAGAAGGAGATGAAATAGATTTAACAACTGTAAATGGATATAATAAATTTTTATATATAACATTACAAAGAATGGGAATGGAATCTGGTAATAATGGTGAAACAATTATTACAGCATCATTTTATTCAAAATCGTCTATAAATTTACTTAATTATAATACAAGAATTTATAATAATGAAATTAAAAATTTATTGTCAAAAAATGCTACAAGCAAAGATGATAAAAAATACCCAATTATGAATCTTATTAAAGAGAATAAATTTACTGGCGATTTAAAACAAAATGCTGGCATACCATTACAAAGAATTATATCAAAAAAAGATGGTGATGCAATAAAAAAAAATAAAGAGAATATAGAAAATTTGCAATATTATTATTTAGGTTGGGTTTTCCAAACAATAAGATATATAATTAATGAAAACAAAGAAATTGGAACAATAAATGATATTGAATTTCAAAATTTATTAAAACCATATACTATAAATTTAAAAGTATCAGAAGATAAAAAAACAACAGTTGCTAAAAATATAGTAAATATAGCTGAAATACCAATATTGGCAGATGAAATAGATAAAATATTATTTTTAGGAACATATAGTTTTAAACAGTTTTTAGTAAATATTTTAAGACATTGTGCTGAACTTACAAACTCTAATTTACAAATTAGGATTGAAAATAAAAAAATGATAGTTTTTGACCAAAATAAAAAGATATCAGAAACAAAAGAAAAAGAAAAAAGAATAGAAATACATTTTGGTTCAGAAAATTCACTGTTAGAAAGTTTAAGTTTTGGAACGTCTTTAGATAAAGATATGTTTTTTTCATTAAACACTTTTTTAAATAGTAATAAAGGACCTTCACAAATATATAATGTAGCAAAAGATTTAAGTAAAACAAAAGATTCTTATTTGGGAATGATTTATAAAGAATTTAGAGATTCTTTTCCAGATGAAAATATGTATCAATCTTATACTTTTAAAAATTATTTTAATTCAGGTAATATAGATGTCTCTAAAGCTTATGCAGAAATTCTTACTTCAGAGTCTAGTCCAGCTGGATTAATATTGAGAAATTATTTTAATGATATGACTTTTAATATACACGGTACTGTAGATATATCATCATTTTTTGAAATACATTTAAAAAATTATTTAGAAGGAATTGACGGAACATATGTTGTTAGAAATGTTACTGATGATTTAACACCAAAAAGTTTTCATACAATTTTAGAATGCAGTATGTTATCACCAGATAATATGTCAACATAAGGAATTTTAGTAATGGCTCAAACAAAAACACCATATTTTGGAAAACAAACAGAAGAAGCTATTGTAAGTTATATAAAATGTAAAAATGAACAAAGAAAAAAAGAAATTTTTATAATAAAAATAAAACCTGCATTTGATAAATTAGTTGAAAACATTATAAATTATAAAAGATTTAATTTTAAGGAATTGAATAACTATTATATATTACATGCTGAAGTATTATCACATTTATATGAAAAGCTGGGAGAATTCGACCATAAAAGAATTTCTGTAAAAACAAATGAAAAAGTAAAAGCATTTTCATTTTTCCAGACTGTTGCAAAAAACTTTTTGGTTCAAATGTCTATTTTAAAGAAAAAAGAGCAAAATATAATGATATCTGATTTTAAAAATGATTCAGAAAATGAATATCAAACGCAGGAATATTTAGACAATATAGAAGTTGAGAATGAAGATTCTGCCAATGAAACAAAAGAATTTTTAAAAGTTTTATCTGAAAATCTTAAAAAAACTGTAAATAAATATGATAACAAAAAAGATAAATCTGTATTAAATGCAATTATTTATTTCTTAGAAAACCCCAATATGAATATTTATAATAAAAAGCATTTATTTTTATTGCTAAGAGAATATACAGGTTTAAACAATAAAAAAATAAATAAAGTTCTTTCAGAAGTTAAAAAAGATTATTTAGAAATAAATAGAAAATACTATAATAATAAAATATAATGCGCAAAGATTTATCACAATTACAGAATAAAGATGTTACTTTTTTTAGATTATTATCTAAAAATTATAATAATGAGTTTGGTAATACTAAGCTCATTTATTCTGGTATTGTGGAAGATATTGACAGAATTGGAAATGATAATAGAGTAAGATTTAGTATACTTACAAGAATAATCGATATAGATCCAGTTGATACAGAATTTAAAGCTTTTAGATGGGTTAAACCATTATTGCCAATTCATATGATGTCAATACCAGAAATTGGTGAAGAGATTAATATAATATTGTCTGAAATTAATAGTTTAGAAAACATTTTTTGGATATCAAGAAATAGTACAAAAAATGTTTTAACAAGAACATTAATTGGTGAAGATATTATAGATGATGTTAACAAAAATGGCAATATTGATATTAAATATGGCGTTCAACGTGATTTAAAAAAAATAAAAGATATTGATGAAGAACCAGAGCATGAATATGAAATACCAGATGATAGAAATAAACCAGGTGATACTGTTTTATACGGAAGATCAAGTACACAAATAAGACAATCTTTTGATTCAATAACAAAAAAGGGTTATATAGAGTTAGTAACTGAAAAAGAAAATATAAAAGATTCTGAATTTTTTAAAGATGATTTTAATAAAATAAAAGGTAGTAGAATAATATTAGCAACTAATAGCAATATTGATTCTGATATTATAGAAAAAAATGGGTTAATTTTTCATGAAAAATATGGAAATAAAAATAATAACGAAGCTATTGGATTAATAGAAGCTGAGCAAATTAGATTAATATCTAGAAATGGTAGTAATGTAAATCATGCAGTTTTAGGTGAAGCTCAAGCCGAATGGTTAGAAAAAATAATAAAATTAGTAGAAACATTTATAGATAAGGTTGATGATTTAACTTCAAAAGTTCAAACAATAAACAGTGGAATACAATCACTAACTGTTGGTACTGCTGTTGGACCATCTACACCACCCATAAATTTACCAACTTTTGTGACAATAAGTCCAGAAATTGCTACTTTAAAAAATGAACTTTCAGATTTAAAAAACAATTTTGATAATGAAATCGCAACAATAATAGAACACCATTCAAAAACAATTGGGATAAATTAAATGCCATTAAATAAAGAAACATATATAAATTTAATTAGAGCAGGTTTTGATACAGCTAAAACAATTAATGGAAAACCAGAAGAACAAAGTAGAGCTATATATGAAGGTATAGCGGATGCTATAATACAAGCATTTCAGGATGCAGAAATACAAGGTTCTCAATTTACTGTTGCACCAGGAATACCAACAGCAGGTTCGCCAGCAGCACAGGTTACAACAGCTCCTGGTGCAGTTGTTGGTGTAGGGAAAATAATATAATATGGGTGATATACAATTTAAAATGCCTATGGAATTAGGTCCATCAAATTTTTTCTTAATGACAAAGACAGAAAAAGAAAAAATAAAAGAAAATATAAAATTTGTATTTGCTACAGATATTGGTGAAAGAGTAGTTAATACTAAAATAGGATCTAATTTTAGAAAAATTTTATTTGAAACAAAAAATGAAAGAACAGATAAAGAAATAGAAGATGAAGTCAATAGAATATTTAAGGATTATTTTCCAAATTTAACATTAAGACAGTTGACATTTAAGGTTCTTCCAGATAATATGTTACAAACAAACGTATTATCTATAAGTGTAGAATATTCAATAAATAATATTGAAGACTCTAGCGATAAACTTTCTATAGCAATAGCATAACAAAATGCCAAATATATTTAATCAAATAGAAAAACAAAGAGATATTAATTATTTTGCTCGTGATTTTTTTACACTAAAAGATAGTGCAATAAAATATTTACAGCAACAATTTCCAGATAGTTATAATGATTTTTCAGATATTTCTTCTGGTATAGCATTAATAGAATTAGTTGCTTATATTGGTGATATTTTAAATTTTTATTTAGATAAACAATTTCAAGAATTATTTTTATCAACAGCGCAAGAAGAAAAAAATATTATATCTCTTGCAAAAAATTTAGCATATAAACCAAGAGGCAAAGCAGCATCTGTTTCAAATAATGTTAAGTTTTCATTTAATTATACATTAACTGGTGCTGCATCTTCAAATCTAGAATTTATTTTAAGAAAAGGAACTAGAATTGGTACTGATAATGGTGTAACATTCGAGACAATAAATGATTTAGATACTTCTTTATCAGCAAATAGAACAACTGTTTTAGATACAGTAAATAATGTTGTAAGTGCATCTTTTACTGGTATTAAAATTGTTTCAGGTATTTCAAGAGAATTTTCTATTAATATAACACAGCCAACTCAATTTTTAAAAATAACATTACCTGATAAAGATATTTTAGAAATAATAAATGTTTCAGGTAGTGATGGAAATCTTTGGTATGAAGTTGATTATCTTGCACAAGAAAATATTTTTATGGGAACAATAAATGACACATCAACAAGCGGAGATGTACCATATGTATTGAGATTAAAAAGAGTACCAAGAAGATTTATTGTTGAAAGAGAATCTAATGGTGTTTCTTCTTTAAGATTTGGTAGTGGTATTATGACAACAACAGATGCAGAATTTATACCTAATCCAGAAGATTTTTTATTACCAACAACATTAAGAGGTACTGTTAGTAGCTTTAATGCAGCTTCAATAGACCCATATGATTTTATAAATACAAGAACTTTAGGAATGACACCACAGAATGTAACATTAACAATATCATATAGAACTGGTGGTGGTTTATCAAATAATGTCCCTACAAATTCTATAAATCAAATTTTATATAAATTAATAGATTATAAAGTAACTGGAAATGCATTAGAAAAAAATTTAATGGAAAATACATTTAAAGTTACTAACTTAGATATTTCTGCTGGTGGAGAAGAAGCAGAAACATTAGATGATATAAAATATAATGCTGGCGCTTTTTATGCATCACAAAATAGAATAGTAACTTTACAAGATTATGTTGTTAGGGCAATGACGTTACCAGCAAATTACGGTTCTGTTTTTAGAGCTACAGCATCAAAAGATTTAGATGATAAATTAGGTGTTAAATTGTCTGTTATAACAAGACAAGCAGATGGAACATTAACAGCATCATCTAGTTCATTAAAAATAAATGTAATAAATTATTTAAATCAATTTAAAAGTTGGTCTGAGAATTTAAATATTCAAGATGCAAGAATAGTTAATTTTTTAATAAATTTTTCAATAGTTACAGATAAAAAAACAAATAATTATGAAGTTTTATCTTCTTGTATTAAAAAATTAAAAGAATATTTTAATGTAAAAAAATGGAATATAGGTGATAGTATATCACAAAGCTTAGTTATAAACGAGCTACACAAAGTTGATGGTGTTATTGCAGTTCCTAATGTTAATTTTATAAACATTAATGGAACAATAAACAATAGAAGCTATAGTAATACAATTTATAATATACCATCACATACTAAAAATTTTATAATACAAGCAGAAAATGATTGTATTTTTGAATGTAGATACCCAGATTTTGATATTATGGGTTCTGTATTGTAAAATATGCTTTTAAAAACATGCTAAAACATTAACAATTTTATATGTTTTTAAATGAACTATTGCATTAGATGACGCTAGAAGTGTTTTTATTAAAAAGATATAGGAAACTACAATAAAATGTCATTTAGACGTTATACGTTAAATAAAACAGCAACAATCTCAACACTAGGGGTTAGCGGAAATGCTGGAGCATCAACATTACTTGTTGTTGGAGCACAATATGATGTTGATAAAAATAAAAAATATTTATACAGAATATTAGGGTCAATAGACACAAATGCTATTTCATCAGATATAGTAGATGGTAATGTAACTAATATTACAACAAATTCTAGTGCCTCTGCAATATTAAACATATTTAACATAAAAACATCAGAACCTAACGCGTATGAGTTTACAATAAATATTCTACCTTTAACAAAAATATGGTCTGAGGGTAGAGGAAATAAAATAGACACATTTACACAAGTTGGCTATGTAAGTTGGTTAAATGCATCTTCGACTGGGGCTTGGTCTCTATCTGGTGGTGACTTTATAATAGATTCAAATTCTGCTAGTCAATATTTTGAAACAGGATATGAAAATTTAACAGCTAACATAAAATCAGCAGTAAACAATTGGTTGAATGGTATATCTGCAAATAATGGATTTATAATTAAAGCAGATGGTATTGCAGAAGCATTAACTGGAACTACATCGACGAATACTCAATATTTTGGTAAATATTTTCTTTCAAGACATACAAATTACCAAACAAAATATCCATATTTAGAAATTTCATGGGATGGTGAAATTAGAGACTATAGATCTTTAATAACTTTAGGTAATTCTGCTAATTTATATTTTTATAATTTAGTAAATGGTGTTTTAACAGATATAGACGGCGTAACAACAAAATTTCCAGGAAGTGTAACAATAAGCGGTGCAACAGCTGGTGTAACAAGCACAACATTTTCTTCAATAACAGCTAGCTTATCAGCAAGTAGAGAAAAAAAGGGAATATATAAAGTTAATTTTACATTACCAATATCCGCAAATACTTATAACTATTTCAAAGATGTCTGGACTATTACTTCTTCATTTTCGGCACTGTCTTCATCTGTTGAACAAGTATTTACAAAAAATATTTCATTAAATCCAAATAATAGTTTAAATGTAACAGATTTAAATATAATATTAAGAGATTTTAAAACAGAAATAAATAAAAATCAAATAGTTTATCAAAGAATATATGTAAAAACAAGTTCACCAAATGCTTTACCAACATTAACAGCATCAACAACTTCATTAAATAGTTTATTGATAGAAGATGGTTACTATAAAATATTAGTAAGCAAAACAAATGAAACTTATGTTGATTGGCAAAAACTTGAATTTGACTCATTTGGTAATTTTTTTATTATAGATTCTAATAATTACGTAAGAGATGTTGATTTTAAAATTGTATTAAAAATGAATTATATGGGACAAACATTTATTAAAGAATTTAATAAAACATTTAAAATAATTTAATGTCATTAACGGGCTCATATAATAATTTAACATTTAAAAACTATAACGAATTATCAAGAAAATTTTTTGATTTCAATTCTTTATCTAGTTCTTTTATAGATAATTCTTTATCTTCATTAAGAAATTCAGCAAATCTTAATATAGATTATTCTAATTTTAAAGAACATATATTTTTTAATTCTGCAGAAATTAAAGTAACAGATGCTATTAAAAAAATATTAACAACATATCCCATAGGTATTTCTGGTGCATCAACAGCATCATTATCTGCACAAAATGTAGCTGAAGTTGATAATTATATTTTAAATTTAAATGGATTTGAAAGATATGTTTTAAATTATCTTGGTGGTATTACTGGGAAAAACAGTAATTTAACACTAACATCATCTGTAACATCAAACAGTGGTGTTTCTGTACCTGTTGTTTTTATAGAAAGAAATGCCCAAAATGCTATATTGGGTAGTCAATCAGCTTTAACTGCAAATTTATATTCTTTAGCTTTAGCGTTTGATTCTGGATTAAATAGAATATTTTTAACATCTGGAACCGCTGACCATGATGTTATTTTTGAAGATGATAATATGTTATATAGTTCAAAGATTGTACCCGAATCAACAAATGAGTATATAAACAGAAGTTCTGAAATTAAAAATTTATTACCAGAAATATTTCTATCAAATGATATAAACAATGTTTTTACTAGATATATTTATACCATTGGTCAAGTTTTTGATGACATAAAAGTTTATATAGATCAATTTTCTAATATAAACCATATATCATATTCAGAACACAATTCTGTACCTCAAGGTTTATATCAACAATTGTTAGCAAAGCATTTTGGCTTTGAACTTGTTGATACTATGATGTACAAAGATATATCATCATATTTAAGAAAAGATAGTTCAAAAAATCCACTATATACTGTAACATATAAAATTTGGAATAGAATTCTAAATAATCTTGTTTATATCTTAAAAAGAAAGGGAAGTAAAGAATCTGTCTATGCTTTAATACGTTCATATGGTTTACCAGAAAACTTTATGAATATAAATGATTATAATTTTTATCCAGAACCAACATTACAAAATAAAATTGAGTATAAAAATGTTAAAGCTTTAAAATTTAATCAAGGTGGTTGGATAGAATTTAATAATAGTTTATCAGGGAGTTTTTCAGCAACTACAGATTTTTCAATAGAAGCTAGAGTGTCAACATCTGCATTATCTAATTCACACTATATATTACATTTCCAAGCATCTCCATCTAGCTCTGGTTATCAGTTATATTTCGATCAAAATATTAGAAGCCTAAGATTTAATTTATTTGGTGAACTTGGTAGTTCTTATATTTCAATAAGTTCAGCAGCATTAAATGCAGCATTGAGTTCAAATAATTTAGATAACATTAGTCATGTAAATATTTTAGCAACAAGAAGAAACAATTCATTAAAACTTTCAGCTGGTTGGATAGATGAAACATCTGGCAGTGCAATGTTATATGTTGTATCTGGTTCTACAGCAAATGTGTCTAGTGGAACAATATCTGCAAATGCAAAATTTACAATAGGTGCATCCGCAAATGGTGTATCTTCTTGGAATGGTATAATATCAGAAGTAAAATTCTATAATTTTTCATTATCAGATGTAGATTTTAAAGAACATATTAGAAATTTTGAGAGTTTAAGTTTTATGAATACTGTATCTGGGAGTCTTTCTGGCGTTATAGGGCAATGGAAATTAAAAGAAGCATTAACTTTAACTGGAACAAAAAATATTATTGTTAATACTTTAAACACATCAATAACTGGTGCAGCAAGCGGAACTCTTACATCTAATAATTTTTATACACAATTAGAAAATGTAAGAAAAGAAACATCATTTACAAATGCTGGCGATTTTATAGACGACAATGTTGATGTTTATGTTAGTACAAATAGTAAATTTAAAAAATCAAACATTATTAATATATCATTTAACCCAGTATCTATAATTAACAGTGATATAATAAATTTATTTGGAAATATTGATATAAGTGAATTAATATCTGATCCATCGAATTTTTATAGTGTTAGTGCTAATAACATGACACATAAAGGTTATAAAAATTTATCTGTCAGTGCACATACTGTATTTTCAAGATATAATAGCAAAATAAATTTCAACAATTATATACAATCATTAGAAAATATTTCACCTATTATAAACGGTATCATAAATGATATTCAACAATTGTTGCCAGCAAGATCTTATGTAAATAATAGAGGCGTTGTTGTTGAGCCTCATTTGTTAGAAAAAAATAGACATATAAAAGAAGCTGATACTATTTCAGAAGTAACACAGTTTAAACCAAAAATAGATTTCTTAGAAGAAATTAAATTTAATAATAAAACAGATACAACAGAGACAAATAACGCTTTAATAACAAGTGCTGCTATATTGGATGGTGAAAAATATTCTACAACAGATTATTTATCTTTAACATCTGAACAATTATTATATGTAAGTAAAAATGAAACATATAGTAATTTTAAACAAATAAATGAAAATACTATAGTACTTCCAGCAGAACAAAAAGTTAATAATCCAAATGATACAAAATTAGTAGTATCATTTAACAGAAATTTCATGAAAAATTTATCAACAGTGACAGATTGGACATCTAGTATAACAGGTAATATGAAGTTGGTTAGAGAAAGTACTGGTAAAATAATAAAATCAAAAGAAAAAACTGTTAGATTAAATATACCAGCAACGCAATTAACAACTGGGTTAAACAATTTCTTTAATATAGAAATTGACGGTGTTTTATTAGATAATACAGTTCAGCAACACGATTTTATATTAGACACAAAAAATGGATTAAATTTTAAAATAACAAGAATTAATGATTTTTTAGATAGAGATTTTGGTATTCTTTATTTAAGATTAACTAATATTTTAAACGGTAAATCATCAGATTTACCAATTATACTTGTAACTGATGAAAATTCATTTGGAGGAACAATATCAATAGAAAGTAATAACAGTTCTTCAAATCCAAATTTAGCAATTTAATAATATTTATATAAAAAAGAGGAAAATACGATGGGATTTATAGATTCTGCTTCAGCAACTGTTGTTGCAATATTAACAACTGATGGTAGAAACGCTTTAGCAAAAAATGATGGTTCATTTAGAATAACAAAGTTTGCTTTTAGTGATGATGAAATAAATTATTCTTTATATAATGCAGATACAGATGATGATACTGATATTTTAAATTTGCCAATATTAGAACCTAGTTCTAATCCACAAACAGCATTGAGATATAGATTAGTTACATTACCAAAAGGATCTTTATCAATTGGATTTTTAACTGCAACACCTACAGAACTTGTATTATCACAAAGAAATACAATAAATAGAAATGCTCCTAGACAAGGTGTTATATTTGTTCAGACTGTAGAGGGATTTGATTATAATGGCTATATTGCTACAAGTAGAAATCCCGAAATAGCAACAGTTGATGTTTCTAATGTTGCAACTATAATTGATGATAATGGAAATACAACAGCAATTATAACTATTAAATCTTCAACAACCAATGGTACAACATTTGTTGATATTATAGGTAAAGATACTGGTTCTATTGTTTCAATACCAGTAACTGTTTCTTCATTCTTAACAGAAGATGATTCTGTTTTATAAAAAATAAAATAAAATATGTTTATTACAAGTTCAACCGGAAATGTTATAGCTATATTATCAAGAGTAGGAAAACAATTACTATCTGATAATTCTTCACAATTTAAAATAACTGGATTTAAATTTTCAGATGATGAAATAAACTATGCTTTATATGATGGATCAAGCCAAGATGCTGCAAATACTGATATTTTAAATCTACCAATATTAGAACCTAGTTCTAATGGTAATGGGGGTGCAGCACAAAGATATGAATTATTATCATTGGGATTTGGTATTTTAAATGTTGCTACTATATCTACAAATATTCAAAATACACCATTCGATAGTGGTGATATTGGTAAAACTTTTGATTTTTTTATTAAAACAAATAGAGCATACGATTCTGTGTATTATCTTAAATCATCAGATGAAAGTATTGTTTCAGTTGACTCTAGTTTTATTGAATCAACATTAGATCCAGAAATATCACAAGCATTTCAAAGACAGAGTTATGTTAAAACTCAATTAACAATTAAGGGGGTTGGATTTGCAACGATTCAAATAAATGGTTCAAACAGTAAATCTTTTTATACAAAAAATATAAGAGTAATAAATAGATTAGCAGAAATAGAAAAAATAGAAACAACACCGCCAGCTATTGATTTAAGAAAATTAACAAAAGAAGAAATAGAGATAATTAACGCAGCAGATATTATAAAACAAAAATTAACACAAAAAACTACTTCTTTAAGAAATAATGAATTAGATAATACTGAAGATTTACCACCAAAAAATCAAATAGGAAAATAAAAATATGGGAATCACAAAATTTAATCAAAATGACACAATTGTTGAAAAATTAGATATACAAAATGCAGCATTAACAATATCAACTACAGCTCAAGCAAATGCTTCTGGCTTATGGGTATTTGTATGTAATTCAACAACAGCTGGTACATTATATAAACCAGATTCGTCTTCTAATTCGTCTTCTACTATAAGTACTTCATCTGCATTTAGACATATTGCAAATTATTTCTTTGGTTCTAATACATATATACCTGATTCATATGATAATACTATACAAAGAACAACTGTTAGAGTAATTCAATTGGGTAGACCTGTATTAGATGAAGGATTTTATAAAAATACATTAACAGCTGTATTAAGTGCAACATTATTTTCTATAACAGCAAAAGATATTGCAGATACAAATTCAGAAGGAAGTGCTTTAGGTTTAACAGGATCTTTAATAAATTCTAGTAATACAGCAGATAAAATAGGTACTGTTTTTTATGATCATGGTGTTGTTGTTTTGCACGGTGGAAGCGGAACATCATCAACTTTGATTTCTTCATCTTCTGGATTTAGTGTTAACAGTGGTTATGCAACAAGACCAAGTGATATTTCTTTAGTTTCTTTTAGATTTCAAACAAGAAATATTTTAAAAAGATCGACGTTTTTTTGCAGAGCTTTAAATTATGAATATAATTATACAACAAATCCAACTGCAAGAAATTCAGATGGTTCATTAATAGCTTCACTATCAACTAATCCAGCAACATATATAACAACCGTTGGTTTATATGGTGATAATGGTTCTTTATTAGCTGTTGGGAAATTATCGACACCAAAAAAGAAAACATTTACTGAAGAAGTTGTATTAAAAGTGAGTATAGATATTTAACTGTTTTTTAATAGAAATAAAATATGGATATAAATTTATTACCACCAAAAATAATAAAAGAAAATGAAGATTTAAAAAACAACAAAGTTGTAATAGAAAAAATTAAGAGTGAAAATTTTTCTAAAATATCAACAACAATTGAAAGAGATGTTTATGTAGATAATAATTCATCAGCAACGGCAAATATATTTTTCTTCAAGGGTATTAAAAATACATATAGCAGCTCTGATTTAGCAGCATCATCTATTGTAACATTTTCTAATTTTTTAAATATAACTTCTTCTTCTACTATTTCTTCTATATATGAACACATAAGAAGTTATGTGTATAGACCATTGAATTGGCAAACGTATATAGCAAGTAATCGTGGGCCATATATAACTAGTAGCTCAACTACAGGGTTACCTACATTACCATCTATTTCTGGTGCATTAACTGGTATAAGAACTATAGTTTTTAATAAAAAAATTGTAAATGATTCTATTAAAAGAAACACATTAAGAATAGCTATATCACCCGTTAATGTAAATTTATTTTTTAGAGGACTTAATTTTTCAAATAATACTGGAACAAATAGTTCATCAGGGCAATATGCATCAATAACAGGTCAACAAGGATTATCTGGGTCATTATCTAGTGGTATATTAGGAAAAGCAGTAACCGCATTTACAATAGGAATAAGATTTAAACCAAAAAATGCTGGACCAGAAAATCAAACATTATTACATAGAAGAATTGCAGATAAATCTTTATCTTCATTAAACTATGCAGTAACACCAGGTGTAAATTCTAGTATTATAACAACAAAATATATAGATTTAAATCCATTATCAGCTGTAACAAATTTTACAGAAAAAATACAAACATTTACGTTTAATCAATGGAATACTTCTAGTGAACCATTAACATCAATTGTTGTAAATTTAACTAATAAAGGTGGCGGACAATTATTCTGGTCTGCTTCTGCACAAAATTTAAATGCTGATGGTATAAATTGGTTATCATTATCAAGCGCATTAACAGCTGGTACGATACATTCTTATTCTAATACAAGTTCTGCAACAGCATCTATAACAGCAATTGTTGCAAAATCTATAACTGGATATGCATTAGGAACACAACAAACTTCTAATATTGTAATTTATAATTCATCAACATCAGAAGTTTGTTATAATCTACCATTAATAATTCCTATTAAAATAACAACACAAGAAAGTGTAGCATCATAATATTATGTCTTGGCCTGGTTTAAAATTAAATTTTTATAAAAGCACTGGTATATTTAATCTTTCTGTGTGTGATCATAGAGAAACTGGTAATACTACTTTATTAAATTCTACAAGTGGCATTTGGAATATTGGAAACAATATTAATATATATGATGGAAATGCTCATACGTTAATGGCTGCTTGGTCGATGAATGACAATTCTATGTTATTTGAGGGAGAAAGTGATAGTACATATATTGTAAGAAATGGTTTATTAATATTTGATAATATTATATATCCAAATTCTAATGTCAATATATTAGGTGGTAAAAGAACGTCATTAAATTTTGCTTATAATGAATTGGGACAATCAACGTTTCTTGCAATTGGTGGAGAATTACAAAATCAAGCTTCATCAACATCTGTTTTAAATCATACAGAAGTTGCTAATAATTTTAATGGAACAATACAAGATATAGTAATTTGGGATAGAGTTTTAACATCAAATGACACTGCTTATTTTTATGAACAGATGACAAATCCTTGGTTAGCTTTTTATAATAATGAAGATCCATTAACTGGTGCGAATTTGAAATCACTTTCTGCTAATGTAATAGCGTATTATAAATTGAGTCAAGAATCATTAACAGGTAATTCAATAACGGCTAAAGATTATTCTGGTACAAGTAATGGAGGTGCACAAACAAATTCAGCGACAGGAAATACTTTAAGCTTTTTTGGAACAACGCTTGATGCTAATAATATATACACGATAGTAGACACAAATAGTGTTACTCAAAACTTTGTTCATTCTTCTGGTGATTTACAATTTTCTGATGAAAACGGTATAACAAGAAAAATTGGTAAAATTTTTTATGATTTAGGTATATTAGTTTTTGATAATGAATACAATAATTCTTCAAGCGGCTTGCCATTATTAAAAACATTGGCATTATCTGGCATGTCATTTGCACAAAATACTCCAAATTTCTATATAAATTATATGAATTTTACTTCTATTGAAAATATAGAAAGAATGAATATTAATTTAAATGCAACTGGTAGTATGATGAATTTTACAGAAAATACAACAGGAATAGACGAAACAACAGGCAAACAATTATTAGAAGAGCCAGCATGTTATGTTACTTCAGTTGCTTTATATAATGATAAAAATGAAATAATGGCAATAGCAAAATTAAATAAAGCAGTAAGAAAAGATATAGATCACGATGTTAATATAAACGTTAAATTAGATTTTTAAATGATAATAACACCAGAAAATATAGTAAGATCTTATGAAACAGCAGGTAAACCAAGACCATCACCGACAGCTAGCACAGTTGGTTTTATAAATTTAAATAGTAATGATATTATATTTTCATCATTTAATGGATATGCTTTTCAAAACATTTTAACATCTGATACAGGGTCAATTACTGCTATTGTAAATACATCAATATCTTCTAATTCAAGAAGTACTTTTGGTTTAATACAAGTTTTATTATCAAGATCTTTTATAACAAAACAAATATTAACTGGATCTAACAGTTCTTATATATCTGCATTTAAATCTGTTAATAGTTCTGATTTAGTAAATGATAATACATTTAAAATAGGTAATTCATCAATTATTGCTATTAAAAAAGCTAAATTTGGTGAATCAATAAGACCATTATCATTTTCTGCATCAACTGAAAGCGGAACATATGTTTTTTCTGATTCATATAGTGCTAATAATTCTTTTGGCATTATTAGTTGTACTAATCAAGGAACTACATTATCTGCTGGTGTTATATTTTATGATTTAGGTTTAATTTTTATACATGGTCCAAATCAAAATGCAATAAGTTCAATTTCATCTTTAACAGCTGTTAGTTTTTATTCTTCTTATAAATTAAATTCTTTAAATGTTTTTTGCACAGCAAATGCATCTGAATTAAATTATACATATAATGAAAATGCTTTTTATAAAAAAACAATAACATCTGATCCAAGTAATACAACAGTATCATCAACTTTAACATCAACAACTACTGCATTAAATTTTGCAATAGGGCATGTTGAATTTGCAGAATCAGCATCTGCCTGTTTTGATCTTGATTCTTCTACAGATTTTACATTAGAAACACATATTAGCGCATCGTCTTTGACATCAACACAATTTATAATATCACATATAAATTCAACTAATAATATTGGATATTCTCTAAGTTATGATGTTGCATCTGATTCAATATTTTTTAATGGTAGGGGTGGTTTTAGTATATCATTACAGCATACTTCTACAGCAGCAAAACAAGCAATATCTGCAAATAATTATGCTGTTACTGGATTAGTAAATACTTCTGTTGTTAGAAGAGGAAATACATATACATTATATACTGGTTGGATTTATTATAATAACACAAATGGAATAACTTCTATTGCTGAATATACAACTTCTGGTGTTAGTAATGCTGGAACATCATTTACTTTAAATGATAAAATTTATATAGGCTCTAGTGGAAATAATAGTGTATGGACTGGATTAATAAATAATGTTAAATTATATAAATTTGCATTAAATTCTTTAGATCTAAAAGAGCATACAATTAATCCATCATCTACAAGTTTTACAAATACAACATCTGGTACTGTTGGAGCATTTACTGTTCATCTACCATTTAATGAAAATAGAGTTTTATCTGGTGCAAATAATATAATAGCAAATACAGCATCGGCAACTGTAACAGGTTATGCTGTAAGTGCTTTGACTGCAAATAACAATTATTTTATTTTAAATTCATCAAATATTATAACATCTGGCTTATCTGCATATAATAATGCATATATGTGGGGAATAAATTCTACATTAACAAGCGGAAGAAGTAATTATTATTTATCTGGATTATATAACAGAAGTCCATACGTAACAACTGTTGGATTGTATAATGATAATAATGTTTTATTGGCTGTTGCAAAATTAGCACAACCGATAAGAAAACCTGAAACAATACCATTTACAGTTAGAGTTAATTTAGATTTGCAATAAGTAAAAAATATTTACTATAGATAGTATAGTATATATATTATATACATCTTAAAATTAATAAATACATATGATTTCTTCAATCAAATATATTAATAAATTATTAGATGTTATATATAAGTAGATAAGTTATTTAAATATATGAAAAATAAAATCATTGTAAATAATTTTTCATATTAAATTTTATTAATTATAAAAATAGTTTTTAAATGCAAAATGTAATTTTTCTTTCTTCAATTTCTAATGATAATAAATCTGGTAAAATTTATATTAGTAATGAAGAAAAAATAACAGAATTAAATTATAATAACAACTTTTTAGTATTAGAAAAATTATTATGTAGCTTTATTGATAATAATTTTTTAGTTTGTGTTACAGATTCTAAAAAAATATTTAAAAATCTAAGCTTTATAGAATCTGATATTTTACTAAAAATTAATTTTTTTGATTGTAAATTATTTCTTTCTGTATATAAAAATTTATTAAATATTGATATATATCATTATTCTTTTGAAAATTATAATATTAATTCATTTAATATAAATGAAAAAATTAAAAATATATGGAAGATACAAAATATTAAATCTTGGAAATTATTACCAAAACTTATTATTGAAGATTTTTTAAAAAAAGATATAGAAATATGTAAAAAATTTTATGATGAATTTAACACAATATTTCAACAACAAAATTCATTATCAGCATATTATAAAAAATCTTTAGAAAATTTATATTATTTAGTTAAAATTGAAAATAATGGTATATATTCAAAAGATAAAAAAATTATACCAAAATATCATTATGATAGAATTTTAACTGGAAGGTTAGTTAATACATATCCAAAATCTTTTCAGGTTTTATCTAAAGATAAATTTTTTAAAGAATATAATTCAAGATTTGAAAATGGAAATATATTATTAGCTGATTGGTCAAATACAGATTTTAGAACAGTAATAGCTTTAAGTAATACAAAAATTACAGATAAAAATTTAGAAGATCCCTATGTATTTTTAGCTAAAAGTGTTCTTAAAAAAGATAATATTGAAATTACTGAAAGAGATATTTTCAAAAAGAAAACAATGTCAATATTATATGGTAAATATTATAAAGATGAAGTTTTATATAAAGAATATCCAAATATTTTTAAATTAAAAAGAGAAAAAATAATAGAAGCAAAAAAGAAAAAATATATTCAATCTTATTTTGGAAAGATTCGGTTTTTTAATAACGATGAAGATTTAGATACAAAAGCTTTTTCAAGTTATGTTCAGATGACAGTTGCTGATTTATTTAAAGATGCTATTAAGAATTTAATATTGGTTTTTAAAGAAAATAATTTACAATCAGTACCGATTCCATATTTAGTATATGATTCATTTGCTTTTGATATTCATCCATCTGAAAAAGATATTATTAGAAAATATATCGAAGAAGCTTTAATTATAAAAACTATACCAAAAAATTTTAGAGAATGTATTAATTTTGGATTAAAATATTATGAAAAATAATAACACAATATCACCAGAAAAAATCTATGCAATGTATTACAATAGATCTTCTATGGAAGAAAAACAAGAATATGAAAAAGTTGATATATCAAAAATAAAAGATGATATAAAAAAAATTCTTAGAGGTAGAAAAGATAAATCTAATCCTCCAAAATATAATTATTTAAGTATATCAAATTCTGATAGAATTTCAAAAGTATCTAAACTTTATAAAAAATTAGCTAAATTCATTATTGAGATATTAAAAAAACAATATCAAGGAAATGAAGATAAATTTAAAGAAATATCAGATAGAATATTAAATTATGCAAACAATAAAATACGAACAGATAAAACTGGTAAAGTTTTTATAATCATTGGTGGTAAAAATTATTTTGGTGATATACAAGGTTACGAAAATATGTTTGTTAATAATAAAATTAATTTTAAAAAAACATTTAAAACAATAATAGCTGAATTGCTTAATTTGATAGAAAAAGAACAACCAGAAAAAGGGAAAGCTTTTATATTAAATAGCAAAAAAAATATTTACAAGACATAGAATATAGATTAATTTAAAATAAAAAATCGCATGGCTGATAAAATTACGTTGCTAGCTTCTTTTATAACAAGAGATGAACTAGAAGAAACATTAAAAAAAATTAAAGAAAATTTTCCAGAAGAATTAAAAATATTTTTATTCAAAAATATTGATGATGACTCTAAAATAATTTTAACATATAATATATTAACTGATCCTAATAGACTTTTACAATATAGTAAAATTATACCAGGTACAATAAGTTTACATAGAAAAAAAGAAACCAACACTATGTTTTCTGTTAATGCATTAAATAATATTATTATGTTAGAAAATGATGGTGTTTTAAATAAAAATCATATTATTAATTGGGAAAATTATAAAAATTGTATTTTAATAACACAAAAGGGTAATGGTTTTTTAAAAATAAGAGTTGAATTAGAAAAAATAATTAAATAATTAATAAAGATAATCTATGAAAAGAGTTTCACAAGAAAAAATTGTTTCTGTAATACTTTTAGCAGAAGCATCTCCAGCCGAACAAATAAACCAACATTTACAAAACATTGTATCTCAAACATATAAAAATTTAGATATAATTGTTTCCTATATATCAACAAATAATTTAACAGATTTAATTGCTAGATGGAACGAAACATCATTTAATATACAGTGGTTACCTTGTCCTGAAGGGATTGAGTTATTAAATAATGCTATATCAAAAGCAGATGGTGAATATATATTTTATAAGACTGTAAATCCAGTTATTTGGTATTCACGACATATAGAACATCACATTGAATTATTTTATGATCAAAAATTTAAATCTTTATGGTCATATTCATTTTTAGAATATAGAAATATTAAAGAGCAGAATCAACCGATCAATGTAGCTGGTTATAGAATTAATACTGATAATATTTTAAAAGAACAAGTTTTGTTAGATGAATTGGTTCATCATATTTCTGTAAAACCTGAGTGGGAAAAATGTATAATTAAAACTCAAAATAACCAAATAATGTTTTTACCAGGGATGGTATTTCAAAATTGGAAAAAATATAGATTTGTTAATCCAACAGAAATAACTATAACACAATGGATAGATCCACAACCACAACAACAGATAGTAGAAATTGGAAAACCAGTTTCTTTAAATAATGTTACAGAAGAAGTTATTGAAACAGAAAATGGCGATTTAGATGTAAAAGTAGAATTTCCAACGTTAGTTGGTAACATTCAATATGAAGAGCATAATAATAAAATACTTGAAAAAATAGAAAAAATAGAACCAGAAAAAATTAAAACAATAGCAATTAAAAGAACTATTGGTATGGGTGATGTGATTTTAACAGAACCTATATTTAAAGTATTAAGAAAAAAATATCCAAATGCAAAAATAACAATGTATGTTGGAAATTCTAGAGGTGCAAAAGATATAGTTAAATATTTTAAATCTAAGCCAGATGAAATAATCGATATTGATGAAAATTTAATAGTCCAAGATTATTTATATACACAAAAAGGTTATGATTTAAGATTTGATTTAGATCTTTCATATGAGTCACATTTAGGATTTAATTATATTGATGCATATTTTAAAACCATTGGTTTAAAAGAAATAATGGTAAATGATGGTAATGATAATTTAGAAATGGTAAAATATGTAAAAGATGAAGAAAAAATTCCACAATTAGAATATATAGAAGAAAGAATAATTAAAGAAAAATATGTTGCTGTAGAATTAGCAGGTTCTGGTTGGGGTGGAAAAGAACTTGAAATTGAAAAATGGAAACAGGTATTACATCTATTTACAATCGGTCAGGGTTATAAAATAGCTTTTGTATCAAATCAAAAAACTATAAATGAATTTGCTTTACCTGTTGGTAATGATAATTTATTTATAAATTCAAATAATGATTTCAATACAATGCTTAACTATTTAAGATATTGTGAATTTTTTATTGGTACTGATTGCGGTCCAATGCATATAGCTACAGGTTTTGGTAAAAAATGTTTTGTTATTAATGGGTCTGCATTATCTACAAAAACAAGCTATTCAAAAAATATTTATGCAGTTAAAAATAATAATTTAACTTGTTTAGGATGTAAACATAGACAGTTTTTAAATGATAATGGTCAAGGTGGTTTAACATTTGTTGCTAAATGTGAAAATACAAATCAATATCAATGTATGAAAGATATAACAACAGATTATTTATTAGAAGAGTTTGCTAAATTTATAAAATTATGAGAAAGAAAAAAGAAGACCCAGATAAAGAAATAAAACATGAACTTTTAAAACAAGCACAAGAAATTTTAGAAAATGCAAAAAAAGAAAATTTAAATAATGCGATTGAATATAAAGTAAGGTGTTTAGAGAAAAAAGAATTTGAAACAGAATCTGGTAATCTTTTGTATGAATATTCATTTTTTAGCATATTAGAAGAAGACGATAATCCAGAAGAAAAAGAATTAATTGAATTAAAAGTAATAGTTAAAAATCCTATATATAAAACTCAAAAGTTTTATTATTTTACATTACAAACAAAATTAAGAGATTAATATGATTGGTGCAAATTTTTCTTTTTTTGAATTTTTTACATTTAGAGTTTGTCCAAAATGTAAATTTAACTGGCAAAGAAAATATATAAAAGATGAAGAAACAAAACAGATAAGAGTTCAATATGGTAATGTTCATAAAAGAGAAGAAATAAATCCAGCAACAAGAGTTCAGTATATTATTTTTAGATGTTTAAGATGCTTTACTGAAATTGCAGAATCACATCAAATGATAACAGAAGAAGAATTTAGAGATATGAATAAAATTACTACTGAAAAATTAGAACCATATTCTATTCCAAACATAAAACAAGAAGATCTTTTAAATGATGATGAATTAGGAAGAATGATAGGAATGTAAATAATGCTTAAATTTGACTTTTAAGCTGTTGTAGTTATTATGTGATATAAACCATATGTTTTTAAAATAAACGCTTTATACGTCAAATTTACAAAAAATAATGCTTAAATTAATCAAATTTTGACAGTTTTTATAAGAGGTTTTTTGCTTATGATTATTATAAATAGAAAAGTTAATATTTCTGATAAAAAAAAGATATTATCTGTTTTGCAAGAATGTGATATTAAAAAAGTAGAACAAAATGATATTATAGATTTATATTTTTCTAATAATTATTTAGGCTGTATATCTGAGCATGCAGAAAGTTTTTTCGGAAAAAGAAAACCAATAGCTTATTGTTTTATTAAAAACCCTCAAACAAAGCCAGAAACACTTTCTGTCGTTCATTCTTCTTATAGAGGAAAGCAAATAGGCAGTTCACTTAGAAATTTTACAATAAAAGAATATAAAGATCAAATTAATAAGAAAATTGTCTATTCTTATACAGAAGTGTGGAATATAGCATGTATAAAATCATTATTAAATTCTGGTTATGAAATTAATGATTTTATCAGAAACCCTGATGGCAATAATTTAATAGAATTTATCTTTACAATTAAATGAAAAATATACAAAATATAACATGTTTTAATCTTAAGGGTAGTAAATATAAAATACAGCAAGTATTTAATGGTAAACATTATTTACAAGTATATAAAAAGTTTTTATTTTTATATATAGAAGTAAAAACTTTTGAATTTAATAGTATAATGGAACTTTCAGATAAATATAGTGAAATTATAAATCATTTTTCATATATAGAAAATAATTTAAAATAATGTTTGAATCAAAAAAGCGATCTTTTGTTAAATCTTTAATTTGGAGAATTATAGCCACAATTAATGGTATAGTTGGTACATATTTTTTTATAGACAATATTTCTCAATCTATTAAAATAGGTATATTTGCAAATTTTACTGGTATGATTTTATATTACATACATGAAAGAATTTGGAATAAAATAAAGTGGGAAAAAAATAAACTATGAATATTAATATAATTGGTAGGTTTTATTTGGGTAATGGTGGTATAGGTGATTTTTTAATGTTTCTTTCTACATTTTATGATAATGTTGAAGAAGCAAATATTATTTTTTTAGCTAATAACAGAAAACAAATACAAGAAATAGTAAAATTATTTCCAAAAATAAAAAAGAGTTTAATACTTGAAAATGATTTTAATGCGCTTAAAGAATTTTATGGAGATAATAGATGTTTGGGAACAGGTATTTTACCTAAAGATCTTAATTATCAAAATTGGAATAAAGTAGATATAGTAAAAGAATATGGTGTAAATTTACAACCAAATTTTATACATGAATTATTTAAACCAGCAAATTTATTTGATAGACAAGTTTTTATTCAGAAGCAAGGAAGTAATGTAGAAAAAATTGGAAAACAAAGATTGTTATTAGATAAAACTATAAGTTCTATTTATAAAGAATTTGATTTTCATGATTTTTTAACATTAGAAAGTTTTATTGGCATGACATATGAAGGAATATTTCAATTAATATTAGGTAGTAGTGTTGTTGTTGGTGTAGATTCTTTTGTTAAAACTTTTGCTGCATTGGCTGGTAAAAGAGTTATAGTGTATGACAATATTTATACTGATGAATATTTAAATAATTTTCCAGATAAAATAGATTTAGGGCATTATGTGTTTATATATCCATTTAAAAATATAGAACTTAGAAAACAATGAAAATATTAAAAGAAGAAATATTAAATAATCTTAAAAAAGAATTCAAAGATTTTGATTTTTCCATAAATGAAAATAATAAACTTTTTGTAAATAATAGAGAAACAAAATTTGTAGTACAAGAAAATGAATTGAATAAGACGATTGATGAAATAGAAAATTTACACGGACAAATTAATGTAAAACAAGATATTTTACAAGCATTAGTTGGTAGTGTTTATATGTTTATTGAAACAGATATAAAGGGTAGAGATGGTAATATAGTATTTGAAGAATATATATGTAAAGAAGAAAATATAAATAAAGAAAAATTTAAAAAAGAAGAATTAAACAAAAAAAGATTATTGACTGAAGAAGAATTAGAAAAATATTATTTTGAAATATTAAAAAGGAATAACAGATGTTATAAAAATACATCAAGAGCTGGTTTTGATTGCTTAATATTTAAAGGAAAAAAAGCATTAGAAGTTTTTGAAAAATATGAAAAATCATTAAGATGTAGATATTCACTTATACCATTAAATAAAAAAACATTTAAAAAAAGTACAATAGAATTAATTTTCTTTGGGGATAATTTAAGGTTTGAATTTTCAAAAGAATATAATAGAGAAAAAGAAATTCCAGAAATAAACATTACGATAAATGACAACACACAAGAAGATATAAAGGAAATAATTGAAATTGAATAAAGAGCATTTTAAATTAATTATTAAAGAATTACAAGAAAATCAAGATGATATTGACAATAATTTATCAATGTTATTAAAAGAACCAAGTAGATTAAAATTTGCATCTGATGAAATTTGGAAAAAACTAGTAATTGCAAAAAATAGTCTTAAAGAAGAATTAAATATATTAGAAAACAATGAAAAAGAAAAAGATATTATACATATAATAAAAGTAAAATGAATAATAAGCAACTTAAAAAGTATTTTCTTAAAATATTAAAAACAAATAAGATTTTTAATAGTAAATTTAAAAAAGATTTTATTTGCTTAATATTTAGGGGACAAAAAGCATTTGAAATATATAATAAATATGAAAAACAGTTAGAAAATAAATTTATATTATTTCCTCCATTAAATATTATATCTAAAAAAAGTTCAATTGAATTAATTTATTTTCAAGATAATTTAACATTTGAGTATAATTGTGATGATCAAATTTCAGAGACAGATTTTATAATAGATGATGATATTAGAGAAAATATTAGAGAAATTATAGAAATTGAATAATATAAAATAAATATAAGGAAAAATAAAATGGCATTAAAATTATTTGATATATTTCTACAACCAAAAGAACAAATAATTGGTAAAACAATTGAATTTACAATTAAAGATATAGATGTAAAAGAAAATGAAGCAATAATATCTTTTGTTGAAGTACCAACTATGCAAATTAGAATAGGTTCAAAAGTAGAAACAAAATCTTTTATAAGAAAAAAGAGAAATTGAAGTGATTAAAAAATGTGAGAATATGACTAAAGAAAGAGCATATAAATTATTTGAGTTTATATGTGAAGAAGAAGCTAAAGGTTATAATTTAGCATGCCATAGTTTAAGAGACTCTATAGCTTTTACTGCTGGTATTATAGATGAAAGTGGAAAAGTTGTGTCAAAATATTTTAAAGAAAAACCAAGACCGCCATTAAATAGATTATTATATGAATCTGATGATTCTTCTAATGTTTGTCGAAAATGTAAATCATCATTTAAAAGAAAATTTTTAATTTTTAAAACAAATAAGTGTATAAACTCAGAATGCGAAAATTATTATGGAAATATTAACTGAAGAAGTAACAGTAAAACATAATGAAAAGTATTATAAAAGATTTTACTGGAACAATACTAAAAACATTAATTGGTTTACTGATCAAGGTGATTTTGTAAATGAAGAAAAAGTTTTAGAATTAAACAAAGCATATTCAGAATTTTTAAAATTACAAAAAATAGATGAATAATAAAATTACAATAGTTTCTATGTCTCGACGTTTTGATGGATATATGAAATTAATAGAACAGTTTGAATCTATAATACCAGAAATTATAGAGCAATATATAGTATTTGTTAATGATAATCAAATAAAATCATTATACAAATCTCTAGAAAATCAAAATAAAAAAGTAAAATGTATATTTGCAAAAGAAGATTTTGTATTTAAAAATGGACATGACACTGTTTATAATTATTTAGATTCTTTAGCACAGACTAATTGGATATTAAAATTATTTGATACTGATAGAATAGAATTAAATTCTCAAGAATTCATACAAGAATTTGAAACCTTTAATAAAGAAACCATTATTTTTGGTATACCTACATATATGCAACGAGGAGATGTTTGGGAAACTAAATATCAATTATATAAAAAGGGAAACACTATTTGGAAAGATTGTGTTCATGAAAATTTATTATTTAATACAGAACCAAAAGCTTATGATTTAAAATCATTTAAAGTATATCATGAAAATGCAATAGATGATATTAGTAAAAATCTTAAAAAAGATAATGAAGGATTTATAATATTAGAAAAAACAGAAGAAGGTTCTGATTCTGATAATAGAAATCTTTTATATGAATATTTTACATGGAAAATAGTTCACGGTGAGTTTACACACCAACATAAACAGTGGTTTGATAAACATTATTCAAAAAATAAAGAATTAATTGATTGGTATTATAATAGAGCAAAGGAAAAATATAATTTATGAAATTAAGACCGTTATACGATAAAATAGTTTTAGAAAGAATTGAACAAGAAAAAACTGATAGTGGTTTATATATACCAGAAACTTCACAAGAAAAACCAAATATTGGTATTATTATTGAAGCTGGTTATGGAAAATTTGAAAATGGGCAATATACACCATTAGCTGTTAAAAAAGGTGATAAAGTTTTATTTGCTAAATTTTCAGGAACAGAAGTTGAATTTGGTGATAAAAAATATATTATAATAAGAGAAAATGATATTTTATCTATTTTAGAAGAAAATGAATAACTATAACACAATAACAGAATGTCGAGTATGTGGTTCAAAAAACATTGAACAATATTTAGATCTTGGTTTGACGCCTTGGTGTAATGGTATATTATCTAAAGAACAGTTTGAGGATGAAAAATTTTATCCATTACGTTTAGCATTTTGTCATAATTGTACAACAAGTAATTTATTAGATACAATTCCTAAAAAAGAAATGTTTTCTAATCATACTTATGTTTCTGGTACAACAAAGACATTAGCTGATCATTTTTTAAATATTGCAAAAGATGTTATAGAAAAATTTAATGTTTATAATACAGATTTGATAGTTGATATTGGTGGCAATGATGGAACAAATTTACTACAATATAAAAATATGGGTGGTAAAAATCTTGTTAATGTTGAATCTGCAAAGAATATAGCACAATTATCTATTCGTAATAAAATAACAACATTAAATAAATTTTTTGATAAAGATATAACAAGAACTATATATACACCATTTTTTGATAGATATGCTAAACAAAATGATAATGAAGAATTAGAAATTGAAGTTGCAAAATTAGTTAATGCAAAAGTTATAAATGCTTCTGGTGTATTTTTTCATCTTGAAGATTTACATTCTGTATGTGAAGGTGTTAAAAATCTATTAAGAGAAGATGGTGTTTTTGTAGTTCAATTTATGTATATAGATGATATTATTAAAAAATTACAGTTTGATAGTATTTATCATGAACATCTTCTTTTTTATACTAAAAAATCTTTATGCATTTTATTAGAAAAATATGGTTTATACCCTCATGAATTTTATCATTCTGATATTCATGGTGGTAGTATGATAGCATATTTTACAAAAAAGAAAATTAAAGAAAGCAAAGAAGTATACATAGAAGATGAATCATTATATAATATAAAAACATATAAAAAATTTAGTGATGATATATTAGTATATAGAGAAAAGTTAGTAAATATTATCTATAATATATTTACAGAAAATACTTTTATTAATCTTTATGGTGTACCTGCAAAAAGCACAACACTACTCAATTATTGTAATATAGGTCAATATATAGATTTTGCAGAAGAAGCAAATCAATTGAAGTGTGGTTATTATACTCCAGGCACACACATACCAATAGTTCATTATTCAGCTATTACAGATAGACCAAAATATTATTTGATAACGTCATGGAATTTTCTTAAAGAATTTATAAAAAAAGAAATAAAATATTTAGAAGATGGTGGTAGTTTTATAGTACCATTTCCTAATGATCCATTTATTATTGATAAAAATAATTATAATTTATTTATAGAAGATATGAGATAAAAAATGATTAAACTTTGGGCAGAAGCAATAATAGCATTTGATTCAAATGATCATTTATTTCCCTGGGGAACTATGAGAGATAGTTCTACAAACTCTGCTTTTATAGGTGAAGTTATAAAAAGATTTGAAGGTAGAAAATTTAACATTCTTGATCTTGGTTGTTCTGGTGGTAAGTTAATAGAAGATTTTATTCCTTATGCTAATTATGCCATTGGTTTAGAGGGTAGTGATTTTAGTTTAAAAAATAGACGTGATAGTTGGTTACATTTAACCAATAAGAATTTATTTACATGTGATGTTAGTAGAAGATTTGAAATAGAAGACTTTAATGATAAAAGAATTTTATTTGAAGTTATAACTGCATGGGAATTAATAGAACATATTAAAACAGATAGATTAGAACGATTTTTTAAAAATATATGGAATCACATGACTGATGATGGTATATTTTCTTGTTCTATATCTACAATGCCAGAACCTGCACCTGGTGCTAAAAATAATGAAGTTCTGCATGAAACTGTTTGGAATGAAAAAACATGGTTAGAATATTTAGAAAACTTAAAATTATTTAAAATATTAAAAGAAGATAAACTTATATTTTATAATAGAGTTAGAAGAGAACATGGTAGTTTTCAATTAGATTTGAGGAAAGCTTATTTATGAAAAATGTATTGGTTTTGGGTGGCAATGGTTTTCTTGGAAGACATATTTTAAAATATCTTATAAAAGATTTGTCTTATATTATTTATGCACCGCTTAATAGAGTATTTTTTAATTTAGAAGATTATAAAAGTATATTAGAGTATGCTAAATTTACAAAATTTGATTATATATTTCATTGCGCTGTATATTTTAAACCAGGTAATTTTTCAGTTGATGGTGAAAATTATATATACAACGAAATAATTAATAACAATGTATTAAGATATTTTTGGGAATATCAAAGACAGGCAACTTTAATAACTTTTGGTTCAGATGCTGCATATAATCCTTCAGTTGAAAGAATTGAAAGTAATTATTTATCTAAACATCCTTCTGAAGATTATTATGGCTATGCTTTATCAAAAAGAAACTTATACCAAGGATTATTACAATTAGAAAAACAAGATAATTCAATAAAATTTTTACATTTACCTATAATTAGTTTATATGGTGCTGATTATAAAAGAGATGATGATCATTTAATACATTCAATTTTAAGAAAAGCTGTTGAAGCAAAATATCATAGTAAAATGGCTGAATTTTGGGGAGATGGTAATCAAATAAGAGAAATAGTCTATGTAGATGATCTTGTAAAAAATATATTTTCATTGTTAGAAAAAAACGTAACAGGTATTTATAATCTTGGTTCTGATATTAAATCTAGAACAACAATTAATTATTACATTAATACTATTTTTAATAAAATTGGTACAAATGATTATTGTTATAATCTTGATGCTAAAAAAGGATTATTTATAAAAACATTAAATAATCAAAAAGCAATGAATGTACTTGGTAATGGATATAAAGATACAAAATTTGAAGATACGTTAGATGAAATAATTGATTATTCAGTTAAACTATATAAATAGAGTGAAATCTATAACAGAAATCGCAGAAACATTTAATAGACGTAGTATTAGCAATGATAAAAGAGAAATAATAGAACTTGCTATGAATGAAATGAGAAATGAAATAATTAATGAAATATTATTATCTTCTGATTATGGTATGATGTTCAGCGAAAAACAAAGACTTATCAGAGATATTAAAAATATAAAAATTTGGTAAATAAATGATATCAATAATTATTCCATGTGGCTATTTTAATGATTCAGAATTAGAAAAAGATCGTTTAATTAAATTTATAAAACAATTAGAATCATTTAAATATGTAAGATTTAATGATGGTGATGAATTAATTTTTGTTGAATCTTCACCAAGACAAAGACTTAAATCTACTATTAAAAATTATGCTAATCAATTAAATGTTAGTTGGCAATATATTTATATAGAACCAAGAAAAGAAGATGATGGATTTTTTAACCAATCTTTAGTTAAAAATCTAGGAACAAAATTAGCAAAAAATGATTTTGTTTTATATATTAATTCCGACATTATTTTACAAAATAATGCATTAGAACAACTTAAAGCTTCTTTTGAGTTTGATAAAGATAAATTTATTATATGTGCTAGACATGATATATTTTTAGATAACAGTGAAATTAATGAAGATTTTTTTAATGCTATAAACATTGAATCTAATTATGAAACAAAACTTTTAAAATTGCAAGATTCTGGTTGGTATTATAACTTAAAAATAGAAGCTAAAATAGGTATAAGTAGCAATTTAAAAATATTTACAAACAAAAATTATATTAATAAATTAAATTATGATTTTTTATCTGGATATATCGTTTTTGGTGATTTTTTTGCTTATAAAAAAGAATATGCATTAAAATATCCATTTGATGAAAATTGTTTAGCATTAACTGATGCATTTATAAGAGATATATTATTTAGTAATATTAAAGCACTAAGATTGTTTACACTTCATTCATATACTTCATGTTTTCATTTATCGGGAAAAGATTATCAAGGCCAAACTAAAGAAGGGGATCCTAAAAGAATTAGACTCCATAGAGATCAACTATATTTAACTGAAAAATATCCAGAATTATATTGGTGGTCAATATTTGGGTATCATAAAGAATATAAAGAATTTATTGATAAGCGTTTTACAAAAGAACAAGTTCAAGATTTAATAGAAAAATACTCAACAGATATACACTGGAAATACTTTACAGATCGTGAAGATTTTACTAACTATTATAATATTAAAAAATAATGGGCTGGTCAATAGGATTTGATACTAAATGGAATAGAGATATAGGGTATGGTGTTCCATGCGAATGTGATCACCCAAAATGTAAAAACAAAATTGATAGAGGTCTTGCATATGTTTGCTGCGAACAACAACCATATGGTGGAGAAAATGGCTGTGGATTATATTTTTGCAGTGATCATAGAGGAGAAAATGGAAAATGCGAACGATGTGAGAAAAATAAAAAACCATTTAAAGCAAAACCAGATATTGATGAGTGGATTCAGTGGAAATTAACTGATGAAAGTTGGGCTGAATGGAGGAAAGAGAATGAAGAATTTATTAAAAAATATTATAAATTAAATTGGCCAAAAAATTATAATTCAAATGAATAAATTTTCAGATCTTGTCACAGTTATATGTGTTACATGGAATAATTTTGATTATTTCATCTCAATGGCAATGAGTCTTGCTTCAGAGTCTAGAGACCCAGATATAAAATTAATAACACACATAAATGAAGATAAAAGAACAGAAAGATGGTGCAAGGGTGCAGAAGAAAGATATACTTTTTCAGAAATTAACCAAGGTATTTTTTGGCCACTAAATAATTTAGTCAATCTTGTTAAAACTCCCTATGTGTTATTTTGGGCAGATGATATTTTATTTTTAAAAGATTGGGATTATTATCTTTTAAAAGTTTTAAATTATTATCGCCAATATAATGAAGATAATATATGGATAGCACCAAGGTTAATAGAGCCAATAAATTGTTTTGCTCCCCAAGAACATCCATATTGCACTATACACGATTTTGGTAAAGAATTATTTGATTTTGATGATAAATATAGTGATGAAGCTTTAGAAAAATTAAGAGATAAAACAGTTAGAAGTTTACCAAACGGTAATATGATAATGTCTGTAAAAGCCTTTAAAGAATTAGGTGGTTATGATTTAAATTATAAAGCTGGAGCTGATAGTGATTTAACATGGAGATTTGTAAAAAAATATGGCACAAGTGGTATTAAACAAGTTGGTAGTTCTTTATGTTATCATTTTGGTAGTGTAGTTACTGGTAAGAATAAAGAAAGAAGACAAGAATTAGAAAAACAAGGTATTGAATTATTTCAGAAAAATCATGGATTTTTTATTGGAGACATAACAAATAAAATATTGAAAGGTGATTTATGAATCTTTATTTAATTGATGATGTAGATATTATAGCAGCTGAAAATGAAAAAGAAGCTATAGATTTTTATTTAACTGTAAGAGAAGATAATATAACTCCAGATGATAGTGAAATTGAGTTAATGACAGAAGATCAATTAAATAATTGGGTATATTATTATTTTCCTGGCACAGAAGAAGAAGGTGCAACAACAACTTTTAAGAAAAGATTAGAAGAATTAATTAAAGAGAACACAAAATTTCCAATGTTTTTTGCAACAACTGAGTATTAAATATTTTATGGATAAAACAATAGCATATAAAGTAAAAAATAATTGTAGACTTTGTGGTTCATTAAGGTTAAATGGTGTTCTAAATTTAGGACAGCAACCATTAGCTAATTCATATTTAAATAGTTTTGATTTATTAGAATCAAATGAAGATAAATATGAGTTGATATTAAATACTTGTTTAGATTGTGGACACAATCAACTTTCTATAGTTGTCAATCCAGATATGATATATAAAAATTATTTATATGTTTCTGGAACACCTGAGACATTCCATATGCATTGTCAAGATTTAGCAGATAAATATACAGATATATTACAATTAGGTGAAGCAGATTTAGTTGTTGATATAGCAGGTAATGATGGAACATTATTGTCAAAATTTATAAATAAAGAAAAATTTATAAATGTTGTTAATGTAGATCCAGCAAAAAATTTAGCAGAATCTGCAAGAGAAAAAGGAATTGATGTTTTTAGTTTATTTTTTAATGAAAAGATAGCTAAAAAAATAACATGGAAATATAATAAAAAAGCAAAATTAATTATTGCGCAAAATGTATTTGCGCATGTAGATGATTTAGATTCTTTTATGAATGGTATAAATGAATTATTAGACAATACTGGAATATTTGTTGTTGAATTTCCATATGCCATTGATATGTTTAATAGAACAGCTTTTGATACAATTTATCATGAACATTTATCTTATTTTCAATTAAGTTCGTTACAAAAATTTTTAAATAAAAAGGGTTTTTATATTCATGAAGTTGATTATTTTAAAAATATACATGGTGGGACAGTTAGACTTTCTATTTGCAAATCTATAATACATGAAAAACACTGGATAGAATTTAGAGATTCGTGGTATAAAAAATTTATACCAGAAAATATAAATAATTTTTTTAGAATCGATAAATTGTGTAATCTTAGTGATAAATCAATTTTTTCTCTTAATGTTGTTAATTTAAAAGAAAAAATAAAGATTCTTTTTGATAATATTTATGATTCTAAAAAAACTATACATATTTTAGGTGCATCGGCAAAAGGAAATACATTTTTAAATTATTGTTTTGATAAAGAGTATTTTAAAAATAAGCAAGTTATTTGTTATGATGAAAATAGATTAAAATGTGATAAATATTTACCCGGAACTTGTATTAAAATAAAACATCCCGACGATATATTGAAAAATAAAAAACACCCAGATTATATATTTATTACAGTGTGGAATTTTAAAGATGAATTAATACAAAGATTTAGAGAAAAATATAATTATAAGGGTAATTTTATAATAGCAATTCCTAATTTGGAGATAATATAGTGAGTGAATTTGGAGTTTTTGCAAAATCTACTTTATATTTGCATATAAATAATAATAAAAATACATATTATGAAAGAAGAATTACACATCCTTTATTTTCCGATGGAAAAGTACTTTGGTTAAAGAGTGATGGGTATACATCTTTAGAAAGAATTAAAGATAAAAGACTTATAAAAATTTTAGAAAATAAAATAACAACATTAAACAAATAGTATGAATAAAATAGATGTAACAGATAAATTTGATTTTGGTGACAATGATGGTGAATATTTACCTATAAGAAAATGTATATGTGGTATGAATTTTAATTATTGGGAATTTTTTATAAAAACATATTATGATTCTCCAAAAGAATGCCCAAACTGTAAAAGAAAGTTTTGTTTTTTAAACGAAATAAAAATTTATGAGATAGTAGATGAGTAGTATAGTTATTACAGGATGTTTTGGATTTATAGGAAAAAATTTTTTAAAAAAATGTTTAAAATTAGGTCACTATGTTTATGGTATAGACAATCTTTCATATTCAGCTTTAAATGAATATGACTCTGAAATTATGCAAAATGAAAATTTTAAATTTGTAAAAGAAGATATATCAAAATTAGAATATTTACCAGATTGTGATTATATAGTAAATTTTGCAGCAGAATCGCATGTTGATAATTCAATAGCTAATTCAGAGAAATTTTTAGACACAAATGTAAAAGGCACTACAAGATTATTAGATTTAGTTAAACAAAAATCTAATTATAAAATGCCACTATTTGTTCAAATATCAACAGATGAAGTTTATGGCGATAATAAAACACATAAATATTTCACAGAAGAGCAAATATTAAACCCTTCAAACCCATATGCTGCTTCAAAGGCTAGTGCAGATTTAATTGTTTTATCATATGCTAGAACACATAATATATCATATGTTATTTTTAGACCGACAAATAATTATGGCGTAGGACAACATCCTGAAAAATTTATACCAAAATCTATACAGCTTTTAATGAGAAAACAAAAGATACAAATTCATGGCGATGGTAGTTTTGAAAGATGTTGGTTACATGTAGAAGATACCTGTGATGCTATTTATAATTTTTTAAAAATAGATTTTATTAATAATAAATATAGAAATCAAATTTATAATATATCTAGTGATGAATTTATATCTATAGAAAAAATTGCTTATGATGTTGTTAAACATTATTATTTAACTGGATTTGTAGATCCATTAAAATTCATAGAATATAATTATGAAAGAAAAGGTGCAGATATAAATTATAGAATAGATAGTACAAAACTCAGATATGTTGTAGATTGGAAACCTTATAGAAAATTTACAGAAGAAATAGATAAAATAATAAATGATGTAAAATTAAATTTTAGGTGGTAAATGAAGAAAAAATTAAAACTACATCTTGGGTGCGGAAATAATATTCTTGAAGGTTATCATAATATTGATAAATATGTAAATAAAATAGGTGTTAGACAATTTGATATTACAAAGATGCCATATATTGACGGTGAGGTGGATGAAATATTTCATCAGCATGTTATAGAGCATTTAGATTTTCATGATGAAAAAATGGCTTTTGATGAATGGTATAGAATATTATGTAAAGGTGGTTTATTACATTTTGAAGTATTAGATTTTGAGTGGTTGTGTTTAAAATTTCTATCTGCACAAGATAATTGGAAGTCTTTTTATACTAAAATTCCAGATGATTATTTTGGTAATGGTTATAATATAAATGAAAGATGGTCTGTTCTTGCTGCGCATTTTTTTGGTAATCAATCTACAGATGGACAATATCATAAGAATATGTATACAGAAAAAAAATTATATAAGATATTAGAATCATATAACTATGATAAAATTTTTATAGAAAAATTTAACTATGATAAATTTGGAGAATTACAATGTTTAAGAGTGATGGCAATAAAATGATATTAAAGAGAAGAAATTTTATAAGATCTATAATAGCTTTTCCATTTTTTAAAAAAGAAGCTATTAATATTTTAAGTAAAGTAAATAATGGTATAATTATAACTGAAAATGGAAATGTATATGATAATTTTTCAAAAATAGCTCTTCCTTTAATTAGAAAAATGGATTATCAATTATTATCACATGAACTTTTAATAGTTACACCAATGAAAAATACAAAAATGCCATATTATTTTAATTATAGATATGAATAAATTTGATATTATATTACTTTATTATGATAATCCAAAATTATTAAGAAATTGGTTTAACAGATTATTATTTCATTCAGATTATTTAAGATTTCATAAATTAAGTAGAATTATAGTAGCTGATTCTGGGACACCATTAGATAAATTAGAAGAATCTATATTGACGTATCAAGATGTTATAACTTTTGATGTTAATATACATTTAAATACAGTTTATCTCAGAGCAGAAACTGAAGAGATAAGAAAATTAGTACCACCAGAAGTTGATGCTAGACCAGCATGCCATACTTATAATATGGCATTAGATTATTCAAGTGCCGATATTATATATACTTCAGTTATTGGTCAAATTTATAGTCCTAAATATTTTTCGAGAACTTTAGCTATACATTTACAAGATGATAAAGCAGTTGTTTTACCACAAAGATTTGATTTAGATTATAAAGATTATCACGAAAAGGGTTATAACGATAATTGGGAGTATTTAATATCATCAAATGTATTAAAAGTTTCAGGTGGTTGGCCAGATATGTCAGTTAGAAGAAAGTGGTTGCAAGAAGTTGGTGGTTGGGATGAAAACTATATCACAATAGCACCAGTTGATATGGATTTAGGCAGTAGATTAACTGGCTGTTTAGATGATGCATCATCTTCAGAAAGATTATTTACAAATAAAGAAAAATTTAATAATTTAGGATTAAAATTATATAAACCATATGATGTACATGAAGTCATATCTTTAACTTGTAATCAATATGATGGTCATACGCCGACAGAATCACCAAGAAGACAACTAGGATATCAAAAAGGAATAGAATATTATTTAAATAATTGGGGTAAAATTAAAAGAAATGAAAACAGAACACCAATACAATATAGGGAATATTAAATATGAAAGCTTTACAAGTAAGTGAAACATTAAAAAAAGTTGAACAATTAAAATATAAGATTGGTTTAATTAAAAAAAATCTAGATGATTTTAAAAAACAAGAAACAAAAGATAATAATGTAGCATATATAACAGGCTGCTTGACAGTTGGTGATAGTTTTACAATAAATAGTTATAATACTCAAAATACTCAACAATATAGTATATCAGTTACAATTCAACCAGAAATAGTTAAAGAACTTAGACCAATTTTAATAATTGAATTAGAAAAATTATTATCTTTTTATGAAAATGAATTAGAGTCTTTAGAAATATAATATGATTACATCTACAGAATTTTTACAAAATCTTAATATTGAAGCAAAAAAATATTATGATTTGAGTATTAATGATAATATTGAAAGAAGTGATATTTGGAAATCTAATTTTGACGGTTTAAAGTATCATATTAACTCAAATGAATCACCTATTGATAAAATATCTGATATTTTATCAACTCAATTTTTTTCTAGTGGCATTTTTAATAAAGATGTTACAAAAAATGAAATAGTATATTGTATTGAGTATTTAAAAGATAATTATGATTTAAATATTGAAGATTTTTTAAAAGAAAATATTACCGAATCAATTTTTTCTAACCACGATAAATTAATATTGTTTGATAATAAACATTATATTTCATCTGATTATTTTAGACATTTATTTGCTATTTTAGAAATTAAAAAATATTGTAACTTAAATATTGATGATAGGTTAAATATAGTTGAATTAGGATCTGGTATCGGTGCTTTGGGTAGAATTTTTAAATTAATGTTTAGTAATTCAAAATATTTTTTTATTGATATACCAGAAAGTTTATACTATGCATTTTTATACATAAGATTAAATTTTCCAGATAAAAAATATAAATATATTACTTCAAATGATAAAATAAATATAAATGAAGATATTGATTTTTATTTTATTCCAGCAAAATATATTGAATCTATTTACAATAATAAATTTGATGTATTTATAAATGAATGTTCAATGGGTGAAATGAATCAAAAAACTTTAGATTCTTGGTTTGATTTTATACAAAATAAAATATTAGTTGATTATTTTTATAACTTCAATCGTTATTATGATGACGAGAGATCAAATGCATATTTGGCATATGATAATAAATGGGAATTATTGCATGAAGATATAAATCCAAAATATAATGAAATCCCTAATCATCCATATGGAAAATATTTATCAATAACGCATAATTTTGAAAAAATAACAAAAAGAATACATTGAAAGAAATTTTTTATAATATATTAGAAACTTTAATAGAAAAAATTACGTTAAATGACAATGTTGATTTTAAAGATATTGAAAATAATGTAGAAATAAGATTGTTGAACGATAAGTTAGTTGAAATAATAAACACAAACAACTTATTGATATCTAAATTGTTTTTAACAAAATTGCTTGTATTTTTTATTTATGTAAATAATATTAAAGTTTTAAATAATACTTTAAAAAATGGTAATTTAAATAAGACTAATTTATTAGAATTAATACAAGATAATTTTTTAAAAATTAAAACTTTTAAAAATAGCGAGTTTAAATATGAGAAAATGATAGCTGTAATGCATTGCTATGATATGTTTGAAACTGCATATATTTCAACACAAATATTAAACAATCATAATATATTTGATAAAATAGTTTTATGTTTTCCAAAAAATGGAAAATATGAATATAATTCTATAGAAAAAATAAAAAATATATCAGATAAAATTGAAATAAAATTTATAAATAACTTAAGAGATATTAATATAAAAGATATGTATTCTGCAGATGTAATATATGATTATTTTTATAAGAAAGAATTTATTGGTTATGATTATACATTAATATTATATCAAGATACTTGGCTTCTTGATATAAATAAGTTTAAGAAACATTTTGAAAATTTTAAAAATCAAGACTGTGAAATAATGTCTTATTATACATGTACAACAGGTGACGTTGCTACTGATTTTTTTCTATTAAAAAATTGTGAAAATGTTAGAAATTATTTTATTGCAAATGAATTTAAAAACATAGGTAGGGCTCAGTTTGAATATATTTTTGGTAATGGTGTACAGAATAATTTAAAATGTTATTTTTATAATACTAAAGAAACAAAAATACACCAATACGGTTATAGTTCAGTTACTGGTAAAGTTCATTTACACACATATGTTCAAAAAAAATATTATATAGATTTATATGAAAAATATTATAATATAAAAGTAGACTATGATAATTATCTTTTAAGCTTAGAAGACAATAAATCAAATAAACATGATATACAACATAAACATTTAGCTGGTAATTTTGAAGATAATGGTGCAATATGCCAATAAAAATTTCTATATATGAAGATTTACCAGAAGATGTTAAAAAATATTTAGATACACTTATTTTATCTTTAAATTTTAATAACTCAAAAGAGATAGGATTGTTGTATCAAATTGCAGAATATTCTTATGCATTGGGTAAAGCAGAGGGATTCAAAGATTGTAAAAAAATATATGAACAATAAACTATCAGCTTTAATAATTCATCCATCAAATTCAAAAAAAATATACCAAGAATTATCTAATAATTATTCTGCTATAGAACCACCTTTATGGGCTGGGTTATTAGCTACATATATTAGAAATCATAATTTTTCAGTTAAAATTTTTGACACAGAAGTTGATATAGATTACGATTATTTAAATAAAGCTAGAGAGTTACAAAAAAACTACAATAATACTAGTGTGTCTTTTAATGAACATACTAATGAAGATTTTGTTTCATGGAAAGTTTTAGAATTAAATCCACAATTGGTTATTATACCTGTTTATGGGCAACAACCAAGTGCTTCAACACAGTTGATTGATATTACAAAAAAATTAATAAAAGCTATTAAATCTAGAAAATCATGGCAGAAAATATTAGTATTAGGTAATCATATATCAGCTTTACCAGAACAATCATTTAAAGAATTAGAATGTGACTATATTGCAATTGGTGAAGGTTGTAGAACAATAATAGATTTATTAGAAAATAAACCAGAGAATGAAGTTAGAGGTTTATTATTTTTTGATTATGCAAAAGAATTGCATTCAGACGCATTATCTAATGCTGAAGCATTCAACTATTATTTAACATATGGTCCAGCAGCAACAAATTTAACAGAAAAAGAATTAAACGAAGAGATGCAAGAGTGTGCTTGGGATTTATTGGATTTAACAAAATATAGAGCACATAATTGGCATTGTTTTGAAAATCCAGATAAAAGAACGCCATATGCCTCTATTTATACATCACTAGGTTGTAACTTTAAATGTAATTTTTGTATGATTCATTCTATTTTTAATGAACACAAAATGAGATTATGGTCACCAGAAAACATAGTAAAGCAAATTGATAAATTATATAATGAATATGGTGTTAGAAATATAAAAATAGCAGATGAAATGTTTATGATGTATAAAAAACAAGTTCATGCTATATGTGATTTATTAATAGAAAAAAATTATCAAGATTTAAACATATGGGCATATGCAAGAATAGATACTGTAAGAGAAGATTATTTACCAAAATTAAGAAAGGCAGGGATTAAATGGTTAGCATTAGGTATAGAATCTGGTAGTGAATATGTAAGAGATGGTGCTGATAAACATTTTACAGAAAATGATATAAAAGAAGTAGTTAAAGGTTTGCAAGATTCTGGTGTATATGTTATAGGAAATTACATATTTGGTTTACAGCATGATACAAAAGAAACTATTGAAAATACTTTAAAATTAGCATTAGAACTAAATACAGAAATGGCTAATTTTTATTGTGCTATACCCTATCCTGGTTCAGAGTTATATAAAATAGCATTAGATAAAAAATTACCATTACCAGAAAATTGGGAAAATTATTCTCAACATAGTTATGGATTTGTTCCAATGGCTACAGATAATTTAACGGCTATTGAAATATTAAGATTTAGAGATAATGCTTTTAATTTATATTTTAATAATGAAAATTATTTAAATATGATAGAACAAAAATTTGGATTTAAAACAGTAGAACACATAAAAGAAATGTCTAAAATAAATTTAAAAAGAAAATTATTTGGAGATTAATTATGGATGAAGGTAGTAATGAAGAAATGGTTAAAATGGAAATGGAAAGACGTCAAAGAATAATAGATTTTGTTATTAAAGAATATAATAATGATGCAAAAGAATTTGCACTTATTGTAACCAGAAGATCAGATAATAGAATTGAATATCATCATTCAGAGCATAATGGTTATATTATTTATTATTTAAGATCTGTTGTTGATTCTCTCAAAGATGCTATGATAATGAATAGAGTTATAAATTATTTAAATGAAAGATTAGGTTAAAAACATACATATAATAATTAATAATAAGGAGAAATAAAATGAGTTGGTCAGTTAATATAGTAGGTAAATCAGAAAATGTAATTCAAAAATTAAATGATTATTCTGAAAAATTTAAAGATGAATCAAAGAAAGAATATGATGATGCTTTACCACATTTAGTTGCAATTGTAAAACAAAATTTTGATAATAATAGTGATAACAGATTTGTAAAAGTAGAAGCAAGTGGGCATGGTTATTCACTTAACGGAGCAACAGTCAGTAGAAGTTTAAATGTTTTAATTCAAAATAATTACGGAGATGTAGTATAAATTAAAAAGGAGAAATAAAATGCAAGAAGAAAAAAATGAAACAACAGTTAAAAGACCACCAACAGAAACAGAGTTACTACAGTTGCAAATAGAAGCATTAAAAACACAATTAGAAAAAACTGAAAAAGAACATCAAGATTATGTAAAAAGTTTTGAAGTATTTGATTTTGCTTCTGTTGCAAAAGCTATTGAACATTTTACATATACAGATCACACTGGTAGAACAGCATCACAAGTAGTTTTAAGCTTAGGTAATAAATAAAATATGACAAAAAGACTATATCTTCCAACTCTTGCAGAATTAATAGATAGAATGTCAATTGTACAAATGAAACAAATTTTTATTTCACAAAATGCAGAACAATATGAGATAGAAATTAAAAATATAATGCATGATATAAATGAATTACTTATAAATAAAGAACCAAATAATGAATTGATATTTAATGCAAAATGTATTCGTGCATCTCTTATAATTCAATTAGCAAACAGGGTTATATGGGAGAATGAATCTAAAGCACGTTTAGGTGGATCTGATCAAGATAAATTATTGAAATTTACACATTCTATTAATGGTATTAGAAATACAGCTAAAAATATTATATCAAAAGAAATGGGTGAAAGAGTTGATTTGAAAATAGATTCTTTGGCTGCAGATTTACCAACAGAATATGGTAATTGGAATATATTTACAGGGTGGGAACAATAGTATAATTATGAACTATAAAATATTTAAATTAAGAAAATATGATTATAAAAAAATATTAAAATGTTTAGGAAATGGTTTTTCAAAAAATGTAAGTTTAAAAGATAAAAAATTTATTAAAAAAATTTTTAATGAAAAATGGATAGGTTATGGTGCATTTATTGAAAATCTTGAAGCTAGTGGTTTAAATGATGATTTTGTATTAGATCTTATTGGTTATTGTTTTATAAAATATCCTCAAAAAAGACCTGAAACAATGACTGTTGTTAGAAAAGATTTTAGAGATAAAGGAATAGCAACAGATTTAAGAAATTACGCCTTAAAACAGAGAGAATTTATAGGGCATATAATTTATTCTTCTGTAAAATTAGATAATCCAGCTTCATTTAAGTCAATTATAAAGTCTGGGTTTAATGTATTTGATGTTACAAAAGATGGTTATATACAATTGATAAAAATATTAAAATATGAAAATTAAAAAAATAACAATAAAAATAGAATATGATGATGCAAGATTTAGTTTTGGTTCAATATTTGTGCCAGAAGAGTTTAGAACAAAAAAAGATATTAAAAAAAATTTATTTAAACCACAAACTAATAGTCCTATTGAATGGTTTGAAAATACACTTAAAACAAATGATTTTGACAGCAATAATAAAGTTTGAAAAAACATTAGATATAACTATATTAAAAACAATAAAATTTCCAGAATATGTTTTAGAAAAATGGTGTTCTGGTTGTAAAGTTGAATTTATTTCTGATAATGATTATGATAAAAAGAAGGTTTTTATTCATAATTTATTAAAGGAAATAGAATGCAAAGAGTATTAGTAACAGGAGGAGCTGGATTTTTAGGCAGCGTATTAGTAGAAGAATTATTAAAAAAAGATTATATAGTAACAGTAATAGATAATTTTTTATATCGACAAACATCTTTATTAAATTTATGTCACAATAAAAATCTAAAACTTATAAAGGGTGATGTTAGAGATATAGAGTTAATGTCAAATTTAATACCAGATGCTGATGTTATTATACCACTGGCTGCTATTGTTGGTATGCCTGCCTGTAATAGAAATCCAGATTTAGCAACAGAAGTTAATTATGAAGCTATAAAATTTATAGCACAAAATAAATCAAATAATCAATTATTATTATATCCTAACACTAATTCGGGTTATGGTATAGGTGAAAATAATATATATTGCACAGAAGAAACAAAATTAAGTCCAGTTTCTTTATATGGTAAAACAAAAGTAGAAGCAGAAAAAGAAGTTTTATCTATAGAGAATTCTATGGTTTATAGACTTGCTACGGTTTTTGGAATGAGTTCTAGACCAAGACTTGATTTATTAGTAAATGAATTTGTTTACAAAGCTTTTAATGATGGTTATATTGTATTATATGAATCACACTATAAAAGAAATTATATTCATATTAGAGATGTAGCTGCTGGGTTTATTTGGGCAATAGAAAATTGGGATAAAGTTAATGGAAATGTATTTAATTTAGGTTTGTCAGATGCAAATCTTTCTAAATTAGAATTATGTCTTAAAATTAAAGAATTTTTACCAAATTTTCACATAGATTTAGCAGAAGTATCAAAAGATCCAGATCAAAGAAATTATATTGTATCAAATGAAAAAATAGAATCTAAAGGATTTAAAGCTAAAATTTCTATTGAAGATGGTATAGAAGAATTATTAAAAGCATATCAAATATTAAATATAAATCAATATAGCAATTTATAAAGATATAACAAAATGGAAATATGATACATCGTAACATAGATAATACAGAGCGTTTAGTTTTTTATCAAATGAGAGAAGATTATATAAGAGTTAATAGTCAAAATAGACATTCAGATATTCCATATTTTGATATATATTATCCTAGTAAAGAATTTCCTATTGGTAAAGAAAATGAAGACAAATTTTGTGTTGTAGAGATTGGTGGTGAAAATTATCATTATTTTAATATATTAGATGAATGTATTATTTATGTATTTAAAGTATTTAATGAATATTTACAGAAAATAGAATATTTTACTAAAGAAAGTAAAGAAAATGAAATTTAAACAACCAAAATATCCATTAGCATACGACACAATAGATAAATCAGATATAAACGCTCTTTGTGAGTGGCTTCGAAAAGGTGAGAGGCTTTCAAAGGGCGATCTTACAATAGAGTTTGAAAAACAATGGGCTAAATTTATAGGAACAAAATATTCAGTTTTTGTAAATTCAGGTTCATCTGCTAATTTTTTAATGGCATTGGCTTTATTATATTCTGAAAAACTAAAAAATAAAAAAGTTATAGTACCATCAGTTGGCTGGGTGACTACTGTTGCACCGTTTATGCAATTGGGATTTGAACCAATTATGTGTGGAGCTAATTCTTCTAATTTTGGATTAGAATTAGGTGAATTAGAATTTTTGTGTAAAAAACATAGACCAGCTATTGTTATTGCTGTAAATGTATTAGGTTTTAGTAATAATATTGCTTATTTAAGAACATTACAAAAAAGATATGGATTTTGTTTATTAGAAGATTCTTGCGCAGCTCTTGGTTCAGAATATTATTCTCCTATTTCAAATGAACATGGTTATAAAGTTGGTTCACTGTCTGACATGTCTTCATTTTCATTTTATTTTGGACATCAACTTTCAACAATTGAGGGTGGGATGGTAAACACAAACGATGATGAATTATATCATTTAATGTTAATGTTAAGAAGCCATGGTTGGGGTAAAGATTTACCCAGAGGAGAGTATAATAATTTAATTGCAAAATATAACATAGATGATTTTCATTCTCCATTTACATTTTTTGTACCTGGTATGAATTTAAGATCTACAGATTTACAAGCATTTTTAGGTTTAAGACAAATAGAAAAAGCAAATTTTGTATCAAATAAAAGAAACGACAATCATAGATTATATTATAAATTATTATCTGATTATTTTAAAATGCAATATTATACACCAGATGATATGTTTGTTAGTTCTATAAGTATAGGAGTTTTAGCTAATAGTATAGAACATAGAAAAAAAATTGTAGAAAAATTAGTTGAAAATGATATTGAAACAAGAGTGTTTAGTGCAGGAAATTTAGGTAGACATCCATTTTGGGTAAATAAATATGGTGAATTTAGAGATGTTATTAGTGATAGAATACATGATACTGGATTTTTTTTACCAAATTATCCAACAATGACAGAAGAAGATATAGAATTTATCTGTAATATAGTAAAATCAGCTTAAAATATGATATCAAAACAAGAACTTATAGATTTTGAAAAAGATGTAGAACAAATTTATTTTGCAGGTGGTATAAAAGCACCAATACATTTGTCGTCTGGAAATGAAGACCAGTTAATTGAAATATTTAAAAATATAAAAGATACTGATTGGGTGTTTTCTACATGGAGAAGTCATTATCATGCTTTACTTCATAATATACCAAAAGAAAAAATTAAACAACAGATATTAGATGGTAATAGTATTACATTATGTTTTCCAGAGCATAATTTTTACACATCAGCAATAGTTGGCGGCATTATACCAATAGCCTTAGGTGTAGCTGTAAGTATAAAATTGAAAGAAATAAAAAGAAAAAAACAAATTAATTTATTACAAGATGCAATTGCTATTAATGAAGATTTAAAAAATAAAATTAATGAAGATTTAAATTATTTTTTATCTATTAAAGATGAACAAGTTTACTGTTTTATTGGTGATATGACTTTTAATACTGGTATATTTAAAGAATCATATGAATATGCAATAAATAATAATTTACCAATTACATTTGTTTTAGAAGACAATCAATATAGTGTAGGGACACCAACAACTGAAGCTCAATTTTCATTAAATAAAAATAAATATTTAGATGGCAAAACTAGATTAATACAGTATTCTTATAACAACAAATATCCTCACAGTGGTATTGGAACTTTTGTGGCATTTTGATTATGAATAAATACGATAAATTTACAATTGAATTTTATAAATATTTAAGACTTCAAGCACAATATTTAAGAATTGGACAAGCATTGATGAATTTTCTTTTTATTTTTGATAAAGAAGAATATGAAAAAATTACATCTGCTCATTATTATGATAAAACAAATGTTGACTGTTATTATTTAGATAATTTAATACCTAATACATTAGAACATTTACAAAAAGTTTGGAAAGATCAATGAAATATTTTGATGAAATTAAAAAATCAATGGAGTGGCTTGCTGAAAAAGGAGATACAATATTTCTCGGACAAGCAGTTTCATTTCCAGGAACTGTATTGACAAAAACTTTAAAAGATATAAACGATAATAAAAAAATAGAAATGCCAGTTGCTGAAAATATGCAAATGGGAATTTCTATAGGCATGTCATTAAATGGATTTATACCAGTTACAATATATCCAAGATTTGATTTTCTAATATTAGCTGCAGATCAATTGGTTAACCATTTAGATAAATTACCTGCAATTTCACAATATAAAAAGATTCCTAAATTAATTATTAGAACTACAGTAGGTTCTAAAATACCATTACACCCAGGGCACCAACATTGTAATGATTATACAGATGCTTTTAAATTATTATTACCAACAATTAATGTTGTAAAGTTAAATGAATCAGAACAAATATTTGAAGAATATAAAAAAGCATATTTTAGTATAAAAAGTACTTTAATAGTTGAAATAATGGATTATTATAATTTAAAATAATATGTTTACATTTAACGCATCTGCAGCACATGTAAAAGATATATTAAATTTTGAAGGTGTTTATCAATTTACACCTGGCAGATATTGTGATAATAGAGGAGAAAATGTTTTTACATTTCAAAAAGATATGTATGAACAATTACTTGGTGTAGAATTTGTAAAAGATGAAATATCAATATCAAAAAGAAATGTTATTAGAGGACTTCATGGTGACAATAAAACTGGTAAGTTAATACAAGTTTTATATGGTGAAGTTTTTTTTGTAGTTGTTGATTATAGAAAAGATAGTAAAAATTATTTACAACATAGAACGTTTATATTAAATTCAAATAATAGATTACAAATATATATCCCACCAAATTTTCTAAATGGTCATATGTGTTTATCTGAAGAATGTGTTTTTTCATATAAAATGACACAATATTATTTTGGTATTGAAGATCAATATTCAATAAAATATGATGATAAAACTTTAAATATAAAATGGCCATTGGATATAAAACCAATTTTATCAAATAGAGATTTAGAAGCTAAAAATATATGAATTATTTTTTTGGCTCTTTATTGTGTTTTTTGTTAAATGAACATAAATTTTTTGGATTTGATAAGCTTTATTTTAATAAAGAAGATAAATTTTTTTCTTTAACTATATGTTATAGATGCAATAAAATCAATAAAATAAAAGAATATGAACCAAACAAGTAAATATAACTTTAATATATATTTAGAACAAATTAAGAAATTAAATATTCTTGTTATTGGTGATATAATGATAGATAAGTGGGAATATTTTAAATCTGTTAGATTGTCTCAAGAAGCACCAGTGCCAATTGTAATACCAGAAAAAAAAGAAGAATATGTATTAGGTGGTGCTGGTAATGTTGCAAAAAATTTAGATTTATTAGGCGCAAATGTGTATTTATTTTCATTAATAGGTAATGATAAATATTCTGATTTATTAATTAATGATTTAATAAAAAAACAATCTAATATTAAATTTCATTTTGTGTCTGATTCAAGAGTTAATACTATAAAGCAGAGGTTGATAGTAGATAATCAACATTTTTTAAGAATAGATAGTGAAAATACTAAAGATATTTCTGGCTATGTTTACAATGAATTTATTAAAAATATAAATAATATTTTTAAATTGGAAAAATTTGATGCTGTTATTTTACAAGATTATAATAAGGGTCTTTTAAGTGATAATGCAGTAAGCTTTATAATTAATAAATGTATAGCAAATAATATTAAAGTATATATTGATCCTAAAAAAATAAGATATTTTGAGGGTGCATGGTTATTAAAACCTAATAAAAAAGAATTCTTTGAATTAACCAATATAGATATAAATAAAAATAATTATGATAAATATTCAATTGGTGTATATGATTGGATGCATGTAAAAAATGTTAATAATTTATTGATAACTTTATCAGAAGATGGTATGGTTTTTTATGGTAGTAATGGTAATATTACATATTTTAATGAAAAATTTATTTTTGATAATACTGTTGATGTTACTGGTGCTGGTGATATTGTTATAGCTTTATATACTGCATTAGATTTATTAAAAAATGTTTCTGAATATGAAAAATTATATTATACATCTTTAGCTTCTCAAACAGCAATAACAAAGCGTGGTACATCAATCTTTTCGTTAAATGAAATTTCAAAATATATTTAAAAAATATTTACAAGTCAACAGTATAATTTTATATTTAATTAATCAACAAATTCCTAAAAATAAATAAACAATAGGATTATTTTATGTCAAAACAATCAGTTATAGATTCAATAAGAGAAAAACTTGCAAAACAAAGTAAGAATTCACAAAATAGTGAAAACAATAAAATGCGATGGTCACCAAAAGAGGGCGAAAAATATACTGTTAGAATTGTGCCATATCAACATGGTGCAGACCCATTTACAGAGTTGCACTTTCATTATAACATAGGAAAAAACATAATGTGTCCTAAAGCAACTTTTCCGGGTGATAATACAAAACGTTGTGCTATTGATGAATTTGCACAAGAGCTTTTAGCAGAAGCTAAAAAGTCAAAAGAAAAAAATAATGAATCATGGGAACAATTTAAATTATTATCTCCAAGACCAAGACCACATTGTCCTATATTAATTAGAGGAAAAGAGAGTGAAGGTGTGAAATTTTGGGGTATGCCTATGAAAACATATAATACAATAGGTAAATATTTTTTAAATCCACAATGGGGAGATTTATCTGACCCAATAGATGGTAGAGATATTGAAGTTGAAGCAATAAAACAAAATAATGAAAAATATGCATCACCATCAATAACACCTTCTCCAAATAAAACAAAGATGATTACTACAGGAAATGTTAAAGAAGATAATAAAAAAGCAGCTGAAATAATCACTTCTGTTCCAGAAATATATAGTGTTTTTGAAATACCATCATATGAAGATACAAAAGCTGTTTTAGAACAATATTTAGCTAAAGGAAATCAAGAAGAAACAACACCAGAAGAAACATTACCAGAAGAAACACAGCAACCTTCAGAAAATGAAAACACAGATGTTGATCAGAATAATCCGGAAGATTCAGATGATATAGAGGTTTTATTAGCTAAAATGAAAAAAAATAAAAAATAAAATATGGGAAGAAAAATAAAAGATATTGGGGATTCTGAAACAGCAATTAGAAAGTTAAAAGACGCTGTAGCAGATAATTTAATAAAGGATATAAATAGCGGTTTAGGTAATATTGCATATTCTTTGGGTGAACATGAATCACCCAATAATATAAAAGATTTTATACCATCTAGCAGTACTTTGTTAGATACTAATATGACAAATGGACAAGTTTATCCAAAAAATGGATATCCCGTTGGTAGACTTGTTGTAATTTCTGGTGATTCGTCTTCTGGTAAATCATTATTAGCAGCTCATGCTCTTATAAATACACAAAGACTTGGAGGAATACCAGTTATTTTTGATGAAGAATCAACTATTGATTTAGCATTACTAAAAAGAATGGGATTAAAAATTGGTAAAGAAGCAACTGATGCTGGATTTGAAAAACCAGTATATTTACAAGCAGGCACTGTTGAAAAAGTTTTAGAAGCAATGGAAAAAATTATTACAACCATTAGAGAAACTGAGACAAAAAAACTTGTAACAATTGTTTGGGATTCTATAGCTTCTACACCAACTGGTGTAGAATTAGAGGGTGATTATGAGCTTGAAGGTTATGGTATGGAAAAAGCCAAATTACTTTCTAAAGCAACAAGAAAATTAACGCAATTAATTTCTAATAACAACATATTGCTTTTGTGGACAAATCAAATTAGAGATAAAATAGGTGGTCTTGGTTGGGGTGATAAAACATCTGAACCTGGTGGAAAAGCAGTTCCATTTCATGCAACAATAAGAATCAGATTGGCAAAAATTGCTGATATTAAAAATGATGCTGGTGACGTTATAGGTGTAACTGTTAAAGCAACAACAAAGAAAAATAAAATTGCGCCATATAATAGAACTTGTGAATTCAATATTTATTTTAATAAAGGTATAGATGATGTTGAAAGTTGGCTTGATAATTTAGAGTCTAGAAAAATTGTAACAAAACCAACAAAACAAAAATATAGTATTGAAATTGATGGTAAAACATATGAATTTAAAAAATCAGCATGGTATAAAACATTAATAGATAATAATTTATATGATAAAATAAAAGACATGGTTGTTAAAGCAAATACTATAGATTATGAATCATTAATACCAAGTTTTGATGATATGGTTAATTCAGCCAAAGAATCTGTAGACGAAGATACCGGAGAAATAGAGGATTAAATGAAACCTGTTATATTATTTGTAAAATATAAAAATAACATTATTTCAATATCAGCTTTGGGATATAAAAAACTTATACAGAAATTTATAAAACATTTAAATAAAAATTATGCAAAGACAAGAAGTTTATAAAATAATTGATACAGAAAGAGAATACCAAGATAAATTATAGGGTAAAACATTATCAGATGATAGAGTTGGCAACGGAGAAAGAAGTGTTGATGAATTTGCGATATACATAAGTGCGTATTCAGCTAATCTTGTAGAGATATGTTCTAAAACAGGAGATCCGACAAGAAAAAAAGAAATAATAAGAAAAATTGCCGGACTTTGTGTTGCGTGTATGGAACAGCATAATACACCAGAAAGAAAAAATACCTAATTTCTTATATTTATATATTGCGGGATAGGGGAGTTTGGCCGTCCCCGTCTGGCTCATAACCAGAAGATCGCTGGTTCGAATCCAGCTCCCGCTACCAAAATATATAAGTTTTTAATATTTATATATTATAAAAATTACATACTTTCGGGATTAAATAAATTAATCATTTGATGGCAATATCCCGAGGCCATTAAAACTATAAATAAAGGAGTAATAATATGTATAATAACAGATTTATACTAGCTATAAAACATAATAACAAGGTTCTTAGAGAAAACAAAAACGTTGTACAACTTCCATTCAATTCAGAATATTCTCTTCTATTAAAAAATGAAAACTACAGAAGAGCAATAGTAAATATAAAAATAGACTCAAAAGATGTATTGAATGGTAATGGTATAATTTTAAATGCAAATTCTGAACTTAATCTTGAAAGATTTTTAGAAAAAAATGATAGTGGTAGAAGATTTAAATTTGTAGATTTATCGCATGGTGGTATTTTTGATAAAAAAAATCCAGAAAATGGTTTAATTGAAGTTGATTTTTGGTTGGAAGAAAATCCTGTATTAACAACATGGTCAGTGACAAATATAGATCCTTTTTGGGAAAAATTAAAGAAAACAGATTATGATAAAGAATATAAATATCCTATTATAACTTGTCAATCAGCAAATTTAGATAATTTTTCTACTAAAAAATTTACATCATATTCCATGAATATGATTAACACAAATGCTGCTGTTAGTAATGATATCGGTGGTACAGTTAAGGGCTCTAAATCAAATCAAAGATTTGAAAATGTAAATTTTGGAAATAAAGATTTAGCATCTCACACACAAATAAGATTATGGTTAAGAGCAACAAAAGAACCACAATATGTTGAAGATACAAAAATAAAATTTTGTACTCAATGTGGAAAAAAATTACAGTTTAAAGATAATTTTTGTTCTTCTTGCGGTAAAGATGTAAAAAATAATTAGTTTTTTGTTTACTTCATGTAACTGTAGTTTTATATTTATATAACATAAAATTACAGTTACATCTTCTTCAATCCTCTCGATTAAAATAAATGCGAAAAAGAATTTTGTTAATTGATTCATTTAATTTAATTATCCGTGCATTTGCAGCAATTCCAACTTCTAATGATAATGGAAATCATGATGGTGCTATTAGAGGAATGTTGCAAACTATAAAAATTTTATTAGAACAATTTAGCCCATCTATTGTTATTTTTTGCTGGGAAGGTAAAAATTCTAGTAAAAAAAGAAAAAAAATATATTCAAACTATAAAGCAAGCAGAGTTGTCAAAAAAAGTCTTCAAAAACAATTTCAATGGGAATATCCAGAACAAGAACAAGAATCTCTTAGAGCTCAAGTTTTCAGAGTTAAAGAATATTTTAATGTCATGCCATTTTATGAACTTGAAATTGAAAATTGTGAAGCTGATGATATTATAGCATATATTTGCAACTATCATTTTAAAGATAGTGATAAAATAATTATATCATCAGATAAAGATTATTTTCAATTGCTTTCGGATTCAGTATCTGTTTATAGACCAGTTAAAAAAGAATTAGTAACAAAACAATCATTAATAGATTCACATCAAATATCACCACAAAACTGGATTATGATGAAGTGTTTGGTTGGTGATAATTCTGATGATGTTCCTGGTATAAAGGGAATAGGTATGAAAACAGCTGTTAAGTTGTTTCCATTTATTAGTCAAGAAAAAGAGTGTGATTTAAATTATTTATTTGAATACTCTGAAAATAATTTAAACAATGAAAAAAAATCATTGATAAAATATTATGAGAAAATAATAGAGACAAAAAATAAAGAAATCTTAGAAAGAAACTATAAATTAATGCAATTAATGTCTCATCAAATATCTTCAAGTGGTATTGAATCTATTAAGAGTACTATTTTGAATAAAAAATTACAATTTAGCAATTTTAAATTAAGATTGTTGTTTATGCAAGACAATTATTTTATAACTAATAAGGTTTTTTTAGAATGGCAACAATGTTTAAATCCACTAACATTTCAACAAAAGGATGCATTAATTGATTTCTAAAAAAACAGATATAGATACATTTCAAAAATTTGGTGGTTCTGTATTTCAAACAAAGTTAATACAATCGTTGATATTGGATGTAAAATTTTTTGCTAGAATTTTTAGCATTCTTAAAAAAGAATATTTTACAAATCAAGCTCATCAATTTTTATTTGAAAAAATTAACGAATATTATGAAAAATATAAATTAGTTCCTAGTTTTGAAATATTAGAAATAATTGTAACTTCTGAACAAGATGAATTAATAAGAACTGTTGCTCATGAAATATTAAAAGTAATTAAAAAATCATCTGTTGCTGATACAAAAATGATTAAAGATGAAGCTTTATTATTTTGTAGGCAACAAAGAATGAAAGCTGCAATATACAATTCTGTTAAAAGATTTGAAGAAAATGATTGGGAAGGTATATGGAAAGATGTTGGTGATGCTTTTAGGGCTGGTGAAGATAATGATTCTGGACATGATTATTTTGAAGAATTAGACCATAGATTAGAAAAATTAAAAAGGGAGATTGTACCAACTGGATTAAAAGATCTAGACACATTACTTGGTGGTGGGATGGGTAAGGGAGAGTTAATAATTGTTGTTGGCGGTCCTTCTATTGGTAAGAGTTTTTTTATGCAAGTTGTTTCTGCAAACGTTGTTTTGCAAAATAAAAATGTTATTTATTATACATTAGAATTATATGAGCATCAAGTTGGTGTTAGATTTGATTCTAGATTTTCAGGAATATCTATAGATGATGTTCCTACTAATAAAGAATTTGTTAAAAATAAATTAATAAATTTATCAAATAAAGGTAAGTTTAAAATAAAAGAATATCCAGCTAAAACTTCATCTGTTAATATTTTAAGAATGCATTTAAATAAATTAATGATGGAGAATTTTATACCAGATTTAATTGTTGTAGATTATGCAGATTTATTAAAAGGTAGAAAAGGTATAAATGAAAAAAGATTTGAACTTGAAAGTATATATGAAGATTTAAGAGCATTAGCTTATGATTTTAATGTTCCTGTATTATCTGCTTCTCAAGCAAATAAAGCTGAATATAATAATGAAGTTGTAACAATAGCTTCTCTGGCAGAATCTTTTGCAAAAGCTGCTGTTGCTGATATTATTATTACAATTTCTAGAAGAATGGATGATAAATTATCAACGCCTCCAAAAGCAAGAATGTTTATTGCAAAAAATAGAGCAGGTAAAGATGGTGTTATTATACCATTGCAACCATTTGATATTGGTACTATGCAATTAGAAACTAAAACAGCTATAACAGATAATGAAACATTAAAAAAAGAAATATCAAAATTAACATATGGTGATGAAGAACAATTAAAAAGATCATTAAGCAAAAAATACGATAAATTTAAAAAGAAAGATACAGACAATGAAGACACTAGCAAATCTTAAACAATTAAGCTTAGAAGTATTAAGTGAAAATTCTAATCTTAGTTTAGAAAATGAAAATGACAGAGTAATATTAGCTGAAAAAATAGAAGAAAGATATAAAAATGTTGTTTCTAAAATTGCAAAAGATTATTTGCAAAAAGAAATTGATAATCGATCTACATTATCAACTTTCAATTCTCTAATTAAAAAACCTAATTAATATGGAATTTTTTTGTAAAGACTGTAGCGAATCATTTTATCTTTCATTTTATAAGTCATTGTATCTTTGGCCAGTAAAATGTATAAAATGTGATTCTCAAAATGTTAATTATTCATATTGTGGATCTTTAACAATTAAAAATAAAATAAAAAAAGAAGAAATTTTAAATGGCAATATTTAATTTTCAGTGTAAAGATCAATTTGATATACACAAAGAAGAATTGTATATTTTTGAAGAAATTCTTTTTTCAAAAGATGATGAAAATTCTATAAAGTGTCCTATATGTAAATCAGATTCTATAAAGATATTTTCACCACCTAAATCTATAAAATTTAATGGTTCTGGTTGGACTGAAAAATCAAGAAATAGAAATTATGATTCCACTCAAGGATTAAGAGATCAAATACAGGAAATTAAAAAACAAAAAGAAAATTTAACAACAGAACAATTATTTAACCCAAATGGCGATAAAAAAATATAATTTAATAGTTAAAAGTATTTTTTTGAAAGCTTTAAAATATGAAACAAGTTTAGAGTTTTTGATGAAAGACTATTTAAAAAATAAAACGGAGAAAAAATGAGTAAAGAAATGTATTATAGTGCTGAAAATAGACTAAGGCTTATAAATGGTGTTTCAAAATTATCTAGAGCTGTTATAACAACACTTGGTCCAAAGGGCAGAAATGTTATAATTGATAAAGCTTTTGGAAATCCTATTGTGACAAAAGATGGTGTTACAGTTGCAAAAGAAGTTGAATTAAAAGATCCCATTGAAAACCTTGGTGCTAAAATATTAAAAGAAGCTTCAATAAAAACGGCTGATATTGCTGGCGATGGAACAACAACATCAATTGTATTAGCACAAGAAATTGTTAATCAAGGATTTAAAAATATTGTTGCTGGTGCCAATCCAATGGATTTAAAAAGAGGCATTGATTATGCAACAAAAGAAGTAATAAAAGAATTAAAAGAAATTAGTAAACCAATACAATCAAAAGAAGAAATTGCACAAGTTGGAACAATATCTGCTAATAATGATAAAGAAATAGGTAATCTTATTGCCGATGCTATGGAAAAAATAGGTAAAGATGGTGTTATAACAGTTGAAGAATCAAAAACAATAGATACTTATGTAGAAATTACAGAAGGATTAAAATTTGATAAAGGATATGTTTCACATCATTTTATTAATAATGCAGAAAAAAATAATGTTGTTTTAGAAAATGCTCATTTCTTATTATATGACAAAAAAATATCATCATTGAAAGATATAGTTAAAGTTCTTGAACTTATGGCTCAACAAAAAAAATCTATAGTTTTAATAGCTGACGACTTTGAAGGTGATACTATACCAGGTTTAGTTATTAACAAATTAAGGGGTGCTATTCAATCAGTTGCAATTAAAGCTCCAGGTTTGGGTGATAAGAAAAAAGATATTTTGGAGGATATAGCAATTTTAACTGGTGGTGTTGTTATATCAGAAGAAAAAGGCTATAAATTAGATTCTGTTCAATTACAACATCTTGGTGTTGCTGAAAAAGTTATTATAGATAACGAGTCAACAACAATAGTGAATGGTAAAGGGTCTATCGAAAATATTAAAAAAAGAGTTGCTGAATTAAGAGTTCAGATTGATAATTCAAAAAATGATTTTGATAAAGAAAAATTACAAGAACGTTTAGCTAAATTATCTTCTGGTGTTGCAATATTAAAAATTGGAGCAGTAAGTGAAGTAGAATTAAAAGAAAAGAAAGCTAGAGTAGAAGATGCTTTACATGCAACAAAAGCTGCTGTTGAAGAAGGTATTGTACCGGGTGGTGGTATTGCATTTGTTAGAATATATGAAAAATTAAAAAATTATCCACAAATATTTGAAAATGCAGATCAATTAACTGGTTGGAATATTGTGTTAGAGTCAATATTAAAGCCATTAAAATCAATAGTTGAAAATGCAGGTATTAATGGTGAAGTTATTTTAAGTAAAGTTATGAAAGTTTCAGGAACAGCAATGAATTCATCAACAGCTGTTGATTATGGTTATAATGCACAAACAAATGAATTTGGAAATTTATATGATTTAGGTGTAGTAGATCCAACTAAAGTAACAAGAGTTGCTTTAGAAAATGCTTCGAGTGTTGCTTCTATACTTTTAACAACAGAAGCATCAATAGTAGAAATTAAAGAAGAAGAAAATAATCAACAATTGCCAGATATGTCTGGTTTATATTAATAAATAGAGGTAAACATGTCAGAATTTATATATATACAAAAAGAATTATCAATATCAACTGGTAATAAACTTAATTCATTAAAAAAAGATTTTAATTTAAATGATAATGAAATATTTGTTCCTATAATGGATACGCACGGACAGTTAATGGCATTAGTTATAAAAAATAGACATAATATTAAATTTGAAGATCATGGTTTTATATTAAATGAATAAATAGAGGTAAACATGTCAGAATCAACAGAAAAAAATTATTATTTAGCAACAGTTAAAATTTCTAATACAATAGAAAAAGATGAAGAAACAAAAACAAAAAAATCAAGAGAATTATATCTTGTTGAAGGTGTATCATTAACAGATGTTGATGCAAAAATTAATAAAGAATTTAAAGATGTTACATTTGAATTTGAAGTTTCAAGTGTTAGAGAAGTTAAGATTGTTAAGGTATTAAAATAATGAAAAAAGAAAATATTATATTGACACGAGAAGAATTTATTTGTTTAATAATGGAAAATTTTAATGAAAATGCTAAAATATTAGATTTTAAAATTATAGGAAAATATAAACATTTAACAACAAAACTAACACCAAGAAAAAAATGATAATATCAACTGATAGACTTGATATTTGGATATTCCATAAAAAATATCCAATCTGTATAACAACAAACGGATATGTTAAAAATAATACTGGTGAGTGTGTAATGGGAAGAGGAATAGCTTTAGAAGCTAAAATAAAATTTCCAAAATTATCAAAAGAATTAGGTTTTCAAATAACAAAATATGGGAATAATGTTTTTTACTTTAAAGATTATGATTTATTTTCTTTTCCTGTTAAACATAATTGGTGGGAAAAAGCAGATTTAAAATTAATAGAAAAAAGTTGTATTGAATTAGTTAATTTCTGTAATAATAGTAAAATTGACAAATGTTTTTTACCAAAAGTTGGATGTGGTAATGGTCAATTAAATTGGAAAGATGTAAAACCTGTTTTAGAGTTTATTTTAGATGATAGATTTTTTATTATAGATAAAGGATAGTTATGAATTGGAATGAATATATGTTCAATCTTGTTGATGCTATATCTTTAAAATCAAAAGATAATTCTAATAAAGTTGGCTGTGTTATTGTTGGAGATAATTATGAAATATTATCTACTGGTTTCAATGGTTTTCCAATAGATGTAGAAGAAAAAGAAAATAGATTTGAAAGACCATTAAAATATTTTTATACAGAGCATGCAGAAAGAAATGCAATATATTTAGCAGCAAGAAGAGGAACACCACTCACTAATAGTAGAATATATTTAAAGTGGTTCCCATGTGCTGAATGTGCAAGAGCTATTATACAATCTGGTATTAAAGAAATATTTATTGATGGTAAATCATATAATCCAGATGTTATTTCAGAAAGAGATAAAAGATGGGAAGAAAGTTTTACCCAAGCAAAACTAATGTTATTAGAAGCAAACATATCAATAAAAATAATTAAAGGAGAAAATTAGTGTTTAAGTTATCAGATTCTTTTATAGAAAAATATGAAAATAAAAAATCACCATTTGTTAATAATGTTTTAGGTGAACTTGTTTTTATAAGAACATATTCAAGAATAAAAGAAGATGAAAATAATGAACAGTGGTTTGAAACAGTGAGAAGAGTTGTTGAAGGTACATATAATATTCAAAAAAATTGGATAGAAAAACACCAACTTGGATGGAATAACTCTAGGGCTCAAAAATCAGCGCAAGAAATGTATGATAGAATGTTTCATATGAAATTTCTCCCACCAGGTAGGGGTTTATGGGCAATGGGGAGTGATATAATTAATATAAAAGAATTATATGCAGCTTTAAATAATTGTTCATTTGTTTCAACAGCAAATTTAAAAGATGATTTATCAAAACCGTTTTTATTTCTTATGGATATGTCTATGCTTGGTGTTGGAGTTGGTTTTGATACTAAGGGTGCTGAACAGATAGTTATAAAAGGCCCAAATAATAGAAAAAAAGATTTATATATAATACCAGATTCTAGGGAAGGTTGGGTTGAATCAGTTAAATTATTGCTAGATTCATATTTTCTTGGTAGTCAACCAATAGAATTTGACTATTCTCAAATAAGGTTAGAGGGTTTACCTATAAAAACTTTTGGTGGTATAAGTTCTGGTCCAGAACCATTAAAAGATCTACACAAACAATTAGAAAAAATTTTAGATTCACAAATAAATCAACCAATATCAATTACAACAATAGTTGATATAATGAATTTAATAGGTAAATGTGTTGTGTCTGGTAATGTTAGAAGATCAGCAGAGATAGTATTTGGTGACTTTAATTCTGAAGAATATTTAGATTTAAAAAATTATAAAAAAAATAAACAAAGAGAAAGTTATGGTTGGACATCAAATAATTCAATTTTTGCAGAACTTGGTATGGATTATTCTGATGCTGCTGAAAGAACAAAAATAAATGGTGAACCTGGTTATGCTTGGTTAGAAAATATGAAAAATTATTCTAGAATGAATAACGGACCAGATTATAAAGATAAAAGAGTTGCTGGTGGAAATCCTTGTTTGGAACAATCATTAGAATCCTACGAATTGTGTTGTTTAGTAGAAACATTTCCATATGAACATGATTCTTTAGAAGATTTTAAAAGAACACTAAAATATGCATATTTATATGCTAAAACTGTTACATTGGGTAAGACACATTGGTTTGAAACAAATAGAGTAATGTTAAGAAATAGAAGAATAGGTTGTTCAGTTTCTGGCATAGTTCAATTTCTTAAAAAATACAATATACATGAATTAAAAAAATGGCTAGAAGAAGGTTATAAAACAATTGAAGAGTATGATGAAATATATTCAGATTGGTTTGCAATACCATTGAGTAAAAAGAAAACTTCAGTTAAGCCAAGTGGTACTGTATCAAAACTACGCAATGCAACTCCGGGAGTTCACTTTCCAGAATCAAGATATTATATACAAAGAATTAGATTAGCAAAAAATAGTCAATTAGTAAAACAATTAGAAAAAGCTGGATATCATATTGAGCCATGTGTTGGTAGTGAAAAAACTACATCTGTTGTTGAAATTCCAGTTGATATTGGTGAAGGTATACGTTCAGTTGATGAAGTTTCGATGTGGGAACAATTATCATTGGCTGCTTTTATGCAAAAATATTGGGCAGATAATCAAGTTTCATGCACAATATCTTTTAATCCAAAAACTGAAAGTGAACAAATAAAACATGCATTAAATTATTTTCAATATCAATTAAAAGGTATTTCGTTTTTACCAAAATTAGATGGTGGTGCATATCCACAAATGCCATATGAAAAAATTGATGAAAAAAGATATAATGAAATGAGTAAAAATCTTAAAAAAATAAATTTTGGTAAAATAAAGGGTGAAGAAGCAGAACTTGACAGGTTTTGTAATAATGATGTTTGTGAAATAGATTATTCTCAGCTTAAAAAGGAAAAATAATATGGATAATAAAATAGAGCATGAATATACAGCTGAAATTGTTTGCCCTCATTGTGGGTATAAATATGGAGATTCTTGGGAATATAACAATGATGATGGAAATAAAATAGAATGTGAATGTTGTGATAAAAAATTTATTTTATCAGTAAATTTCTCAGTAGATTATTCTACATCAAAAATTGATTGTGAAGAAGAAAAAAAAGAACACACATATATATTTAGTCATTTTTATCATAAAGAAAGAAAATATGGTAAAGGTCTTGATTATATAATCTTACCAGAAGAAGAACAAAAATTTTATAAAATATATATATGTGAAATATGTGATAATAATAAATATGATGAAATAACAAAAGAAGAATATTTAAAAGAAAATAAAATATGAATATATATATAACACCAACAATATTTAGCTCTATAGATTTCACGCCTAAAAAAGCAATGATTATACAAACAAATGCAATTGATATTTCTGGATTAGTAAATGATATTTCAACATGTCACGCAAATTTTCATATACCAACAGAAGATGAAATATTAGATGAAATAGGTGAAAATATTAAAAAAGAATTTATTTCTTTAATGAAAGAAAAAAAATACAAAGATATACCAAGTAAAGAATTTAGAATGATACAATATTTATTGAGTTAAAACTATGAGTAAATTAATATTAGCAACGCTTAAAGATGAAAATAATGAAATTGAAAATTTTTATGAACTCGACACAGATTGGATTAATGATTTTAATGAAGGATTTAAAAAATTAGATGTACCAAATAAAGAAAAAATATATCAAGCAGAATTAGTTTCATTTTTAGCTAAAAGTATTATAGACGAATTTATACAGTCAGATGACGATAAACAATTTAAAGCTAATACATTACCATTAGAGGCTATATTATCAGAATTATTATTTAAAACAAAATAAATGGAAAACAAAAACGAATTAAAATGCCCAACACCAAATTGTGATGGCAAAGAATTTAAAACAGAGAGTGTTAAACCAGAAACTTTTACTGTTGTTGATCAAAAAGCTGATGTTTTATATGGAAGTACTTTATATACATATAGATGTCTTAAGTGCCAAAAAGCATTTACTTCACATTTAGCACCACAAAATAAGAAAATATTACATGGATAAAAATATTTACAAGTTACAAGTTTTTAATTTAATTTAAAATTAAAAAATATGAGTAGAATACAGCATAGCAAAGATTTTAATATATGGCAAGAATTTTTTAATAAAAAGAAACATTTAAATGATTATGAGATTTCAAAATTTGCAGTTGAAAAATTTGGTGGTAGTAGACAAACTTGGACAAGTAGATTTGAAAGTATAAGACAATTATCAAAAAATAATGAACAATTATTACCTAAAAATAAATTACAAGAAGAACATGAAAAAGCAGATAATGCTTTTCTAACATTTATAGGAAAAGATTATCCATATATACAACCAAAAAAGAATTATAGTAAAAAAATTATAAATGAAAAAATTATAAATGTTTCTGACCCACACGAACCATATTCATTTCAACCTGTTTGGGATGATATATATAAAAATCATCATGATGCAGCTCATATACACGTAAATGGTGACATTGCAGATTTTTATTCAAAAAGTAGATTTAAGAAAACAGTTCATGAAGAATTTAGTAATGAATTAAAAGTTATATTTGAACGTCTAGAATGGTTATCGACTAATTGGAAAAAAATTACTTTAATTAGAGGCAATCATGATAATAGAGTTGAAAAATTAATGGCAAGCCTTGTAAATTCTGATATGTTATTTTTAACAAAAACAGATCTTCTTAGTTATCTATGTGCTTTTTTTGATAATATAGAATTAGTTGGTGAAAGAATAACAAGCACTGATGGAACAGTGGCTGATATAGATTTTATTTGGCAATGTGGTGATATAATTTTTACTCATATTGAAAGAAGTCAAAAACAAAGTAGTGGTTTATTAGAAACAATTTCTAATCAAATGCATAGATGGAGTAAGATGTTTAATCTTAAACCCTATAGAGTTATAATGCAGGGCCACAATCACAGATGTACTTTTGACACTAATGGTGCAGAATATCTTTATATATGTCCAATGGCAGCATGTTTAACTACAAACGGATTGAAATATGCATTATCCCCTTCACTAAACGGAGTTCCACCTATAACAGGTTATATTGAGATATATCAAAAAGATGGTATAACTGATGTTAATAAAACAAGAATTAAAATATTTGAATAAGAAAGATAAGTTATGATAGAAAAATATATTCATCATGGAAAAGAAGTTGCAGTTGTTTCTGAAGTAAAAGGAAAACATAGAAATCACTGTTTATGTTTTCTAGGCTGTATTTATTTTAAACCTAATACAGCAGAAAATTGTGAAATAGCTCAATCAAACTTTGATTTATGTGTTAAATATAACTTAGTAACACCAGTTTATGAATGCAGTAAATTTGAGCAAAAATTAACACCCTAAAATGTTAATGTTTTAGGGTGTTTTTATATTACAAAAGCTATTAGAGCACTTATAAGACAATTACTTTAATAAGTTAATATTTCCTACATATAATGGTTTTTATGCTGCTTAAAAGTCAAATCTCAAACAAAATACAAAAATGAAAAATTATATTACAGGTGGGGGAGTAGCTGGATTAGTATCTGCATTTTATAATAAAGATTATAAAATGATAACAGATAAAATAGGTGGTTGGCAAAATTTAAATAAATTTCAATTAGGTCCAAGATTACTTGAAGTTAATAATGCTACAATTTCTTTTATGAATAAATTAGGGTTTTCTAATATTAATACAAAAGAAATTCATATTGGATATATGTATGAAGATGATGTAATAAGATCTTGGCCAACAGATATTTTTAAAATAAAATATGCTTATAAAACAAGAGAACTTGAAGAAGGACAAATTCATAATTCTATTCTTTCATCTGGTAAAAAAAGTTTTATAGTTTTTGATATTGATTATGATTTAATATTAAAAAGATTAGAAGAATTAGTTTTAGATAGAATTTTTATGGGTAAAATTATAAAAATAGATACAGATAAATGCCTTATCAATTATAAAGACGGAAATTTTGATGTAACATCAGAATATGATAATTTAATAAATACATTACCAGCAACTTTATTTCAAAAACTATCAAATCTTATAGATCTTGAAGAACATGACTTTACAGCTTTTCATACTACATTTTTTAAATGTGATTATAATGATTATTTAAGAAAAATAAAAAATGAATTAAATTTAGATTATATTTATTCAATTTCTTCTACACATTGGCATAGATGTAACTTTTTTGATCATTATGTTGTTTTTGAAGTTAAGGGTAAAACAGATATATTAATGGATAATTATTCTGTATTAGATAAAGTAACCTTACCGTTTGCTCAAATAAAATTTTCATATAATGATTGTAATACTACAAAACATAATATAAAACACATTGGAAGATTTGCGCAGTGGAACCACTCTATAAAAATGGAACAATTAATAGAAAGATTTGAAAAACAAAATGGATAGACTTAAAAGAATATTTGATATACAAAAAAACTTTACAAATAAATATCATGAATATCAAAATATTGATGTAGATAATTTAGAACAAAAACAACAACAAACTAAAGAGTATATTTTGTGTCTCATTAAAGAATCTACTGAAATATTGGATGAAATAAATTGGAAGCAACACAAACTCAATAAACAAAAAATATTAGAAGATAATATAATAGAAGAGTCAATTGATTCATTTAAATATTTATTGAATATAATCCAATTATGGAATTTTGATGATAATAAATTTTTTGATGAATTTGAAAGAAAATCTATTGTAGTAGCTCAAAAATTTGAGCAAGAAAAATTATTAAAATTTTCAAATAAAGAAAAAGTTGCTATATTAGATATTGATGGTATTTTATATCCTTGGCCAAAAGAGTTTTTAAGATTTTGTCTTTATTATAATATTAATTATAAATTTAAAAATTTATATGATTTTGAATCTTCAATTGATTTATCTGAAAGATTGAAAATAAAAGATGAATATAGAAAAAGTGGTATTAAAGCAACTGCAAATGTCATCGATGGAGCAGTTGAGTTTACGAATAAATTAAAAGAACTTGGATATACTATAATACTTGTTACAGCAAGACCCTATCAAAAATATCAAAGAATATATGCTGATACATTACAATGGTTGAATAATCATAAGATACAGTTTGATGCTATTATATGGGAAGAACAAAAAGAAAAATATCTTATAGAGAAATTTCCAAATGCTAAATTCGTTGTTGAAGATGATATTGAAAATGCTTTAATTTTATCAAGAAATGGTTTTAAAGTATATTTAAAAAATACTATTTATAATGAATCAAAAGCAACAACAGAAAACATTATAAGATTTAATAATTTTAATGAAATTGAATTATGAAAGAATCTATAATAATATTAGATGGGATTGATAGAAGTGGAAAAACATCGCTTAAAAATGAATTAATAAAACAGTCAAATGGGAAATGTTTAGTAATTGATAGAGCTTTTATATCACAAATAGTTTATAATAGAATATTTAAAAGAGAAATAAATGAAACTTTTTTTAAAAACCAAGCAACTTATTGTTTTCGTTTGGGATATAAGTTTGTATATTTATATGCAAATAAAAATGATATAAAATATAGAGTAAGAAATACTAATGAAAAAGATATTAGTGAAAAAGATATAAACACACATAAAAAAATATTTGACAGTGTAATAAAAGAATTTGAAAAACTTAATATAAAAATATATAAATACAATACTAGTTTATATACTGTTGATGGACTTGTAAAGAAGATTTTTAATAACATTGAGTAAATTTATATGAAAGCAATTTTTATTACTGGTGAAAGTGGAACAATACCTATGGCTATTCAGAGAATAGTTGTAGATAAACATCTCACTGCTATTGTAAATTCTCAATTAAGTGACAACTTTGATTATGATAAGTATAAAACACACCAAAGTTTTAAAATAAGAAAACCTGAAATAGATTTTCTTAATAGAGAATTATTATTTAAAATATTTAAAGAAAAATTTGATAGTTATAATGAAATAACTCATATTATTCATTCTGGTGCTTATGTTGGAACTGATTTTTGTGCAGCAAATCCATTAGATGCTATAAGAACAAATATTGAAGGTACTAAAAATATAGTAGATATCTGTAACACTTTTAATATTAAGCTTATTTATTTTTCTACAACTGCAATTTTTGACCCAAAAGATTATTCTGAAGATAAGCCAATAACAGAAAACACAAAAATTAATCCTCAAACATTATATGGTATTACTAAATATGCTGGAGAAATGATAGTTGAAAAAGAGTGTAAAGCTTTATTTACTATTGTTAGGCCAGTTTTTGGATTCAGCGATTATCCAGATGATTTACACAGTGCATTAACAAAAATTATTTATAATATAATATATAATTTAAAAAATAACACTAATATTAAATTAGATGTTTTGTTGAATAGAAATATAAATAAATCATATACTAGAGTTGAGAATATAGCTGATTGTGTATTAAACATAATAAGAAATGATTATTTTTTAAACGTTTTTAATATTGGTATAAATTATAAAGAATCTGTTGATTGGTATTATTTATTTGAAGTAATTAAAGATGAAATTCTAGTTTTTCAAGAACATTTTGAAAATTTACAAAATCTAGAAAACATATATTCAAACATAGTTTTTTATCATAAAAAAGATTATCTTCATTATCACAATATAGATGATGCTAAATTATTTAAATACGGTTTAAGCTTTAAAAATGATTTAAGACAAGGAATAAGAAAAACTATTTATAGTTGTATTAAAAATTTAAACATAAAACCTTATTGGATATAATTATGACAATTGAAGATATTAAAGAATATTATAGTAATAGATTTGAAAAGATTGATAATGTTGTTGTTGTTGATAAAAAAGAAACAAAAGAAATAAGAAATGTAAAATATAGTTTAGAGATAAATAGAGATTCATTTAGAAATTTAGACAAACAAGCACCATTACAAGAAGAGTTAATAGAAAGAAATTTTGTAATAGAAAAATCTCTTGAAGTTTGTGAAAATCATTTATTTTATGATCTTCATTCAAGAAGAGCCTCTTTTGTAAATAATTATGATTTACAAGACAATCATTGTATATCATATTTTCATTTTTATTATAGAAACGAAACATTATATTTAAATGTTTATTGTGGAAGAATGAATTTTGACACAAATTTTATGTTTGACAATCAAACATTTGTATTGGCTTATAAAAAAGTATTTAATAATTTTGAATTTCATAATATGAAAGTTGAATATGGTAGTATCGATGTTCATATTATGTCGTTACATAAAATAACTGAATAATGCATAAACATAAAAACTACATACCGCTACATGGGCATACCACATATTCAGTTGGTGACG
>ORJL010304650.1_pt1 | contig 79915 bp, 58 predicted proteins | sample 1779941 | NCBI WGS metagenome assembly ORJL01 (sample SAMEA104232317, study PRJEB22302) | groundwater metagenome | biome: forest; feature: aquifer; material: groundwater | place: USA | collected 2011-08-07 | depth 5.8 m | reverse complement strand
GCCGCCCCTCTGCCAGGGGGTTCGGGGGGTGTCCCCCCGAAGCTTCCAATCATCCCGCAGGGATACCTTGAACCCCCTAAAGGGGGTTTGGGGGTGGGACTGGCGGAACGTGCCTCTTTTTGGGGCACAGCACGCCTACGGTGGTTTAGATGCGATTGCCCTGCTAACCCGCCGACAGGAACTTGACGAACTCCACCTTGCCGCTGCGCACCTGCAGGCCCGAGAAGGAGGTGAGGGTCGTGTCGCCGGTCTTGGTGAAGCTCCAGACACCCAGGATGCCGCTGCGGCCGTTGGTGCCCAGCACCGCCTCGCGCACCGCGTCGCGGTCGGGCTTGCCCACGCGGCGGATCCCCTCCAGGATGACTGCTGTCGCCTCGTAGCCGTAGGCCGCGTAGGGTCCCGGCTCGATGCGGTAGCGCGCGAGGTAGCGCCGGTACCATGCAGCGCCGGCGCCGCTCAGCTTATCGGCCGGTATGCCGCCGAAGGTGATGTAGGTGCCCTCGGCTGCGGGGCCGGCCGACTGGATGAAGTCGGCGTCGTACAGCGCGTCGGCCGCCATGATCGTGAAGTTGGCGCCCAGCACGGCCCGCAGGTCGCGCCAGAGCTTGCCCGTTTGCACGGTGGGGTTGCCGCCGAAGAACACCGCGTCCACGCCGTTGGCCTTGAGCGCCTGGGCGAGGCCGGTGTACTGGGACGGGTCGCTGGGCAAGGACTGCGGGCCCAGTACCTTCAGCCCTACCTCGACGGCCTTCTGCGCAAACAGAATATTCACGCCGCGACCGTAGAGGTCGTTGTCGTCCAGCGCCGCCACTTTGGTCGCCCCCAAGTCTTTCATCCAGTTGGCGGCCGCCTTGGCCTGTACGTCATCGCTGGGCACCACGCGGGCAAACTGGTGCGGGCCGCGTGGGTAATAGCGGGCTGGTTCGCCCACCTGTACTGCGCCCAGTAGGTCTTTGGTGAGGCCGGGATAGGTGGCGCTGGGGCTCACCTGCACCATGCCCGCGGCGTTCAAGATCGGTATGGACTCCTTGGCAGCGCCGGACGTCATAGGGCCGATGTACGCGACGATCTGCGTGTCGAGCGAGGCCCGCCGGGCGTTCTCGGCCTCTTTCGCTGGGTCGGGCGCGGCGAGCGCGAGATTGGAGTCGTCCCAGTCCTCGTACTGAATGGTGACGCCGGGGATGGGGTCGGACTCGGCCAGTGCTTGGTTGATGCCGTTCACGATGGCGACGGCCTGCGCCATGCTGGCGCGCGGCAGCGAACTGGCGATTTTGATGATTGTGCCACCGGGTCGGGATACCGCCGGGACGGCGCCCACTGTTGGCGTGACGGTGACGGGGGTGGCCGGCGCCGAGGCGGCCGGACTGGCGACCGGCGTGGTGACGGCGGTGGGGCTGGGCGATCCGGGGGCCGCCGCCGGGGAGTTGCTGGGTGCTGGAACCGGGGCCGTCGCGATTGATGGTTGAGGGGGTTGCGCAGGGGGTGTAGTGTCCGGTCGGAGTGGGCCGACGGGCCGTACCGGTGCGCTGAGAGCCGGCCTGGCGGTGGGGACGGCCGCCGGCTCGGTGCTGCAGCCAGCGAGCCACAGCATGGCGGCAAGCACGCTGAGGCGGCACAGCCCTCTCGTGAAAACGGCGATGCGCGCACTCACCAGATGATTGACCGCGGGTAGGAGATACCGCCGCCGTGAATGGCGGGCCGTGGGTTCATCCTATCCTGGCGCCGCTCGGAGCGGCCACGGACGATTTGCAGCATTGCCCTTGGTCTCCTCTGTCGCACGTGCTGGCTGTGGCTCGCCCGGCCTGGCAGCGCAGCCCCAGTGTACGTGCGCAGGAACCGGCGTCGCAACGCCAGGCAGGGTGACGCCGACTCAAGCCCCAACGGTCATGTCATGCCGAGGAGTCCGGCGACGAAGCGCCGTCCTGAGCCTGTCGAAGGGCATCTCTCTTCCCTTTGCGGTCGTCACCGTGCCGCCACCTGAAGGGATTCTTCGCCTCTGCGGCTCAGTCAGAATGACATGGCGCGCGAGAGTGCCCCAATACAAGCACGCGTTCTAGCGGCATGCACGTGGTGACAGCCTCCAAACGGCAGGTCATAATCGTTCGGGTGCGACCTGCCCGAAGGAGAGATGTGTGCCAGCTTGGAACCTGCGGGGGCGGCGCACCATGCTGCTTGGCGCGGCGGCCATCGTGCTGTGCCTGCTAGCGGTCACGATCGCACTCGGGCGGGCCGGCGGCGCGACGGCCGGCGAGCCGATCCCTGTCGCCGTGGTGGCTCCCCTCACCGGGCCGCAGGCCGGTCCCGGCAGCACCATGGTCAAGGCAATCAACCTGTACTTCGACCAGGTGAACCATGGCGGCGGCATCCACGGGCGCCCGGTGAAGGCGCTGCTGTTCGATGACGCCGGCAGCGCCGCGGTTGCGAAGGAGCGCGCTCCCCATGTGGTCGGTAGCCCGGCGCTAGCGGCCATCGGCCACCTGGTGAGCACTACGTCCATTGCGGCGGGCCCCATCTACCGCGACGGCCACCTGCCCACGGTGACGGCCAGCGGTACCGCCGATAGCCTGACGGCCGACAATCCGTACTACTTCAGGGTCATCTTCGACACCTCTGCCCAGGGTGGCGCCCTCGCCGTGTACGTCCGGCAGATTTTGGGTAGCGCCAGGGCCAGCATCATCTATAGCGGCGAGGACTTTGGGCTGTCGTTCGCCCCGGCGTTCACCGAGGCGTTCCAGCGGGACGGCGGTACGATTGCCCACACCTGGCTGTACAGCCAGGCGCCCGGTGGCCAGGGCATTCCGCTCGACGGCATCGCACGCGAGGTGAAGGCCGATCCAGACCCCGGCGTGGTGCTGGTGGCGGTCTCGCCCAACACCGCCGCCCGTGACGTGGTGGTGGCCCTCCGCCGCCAGGGTGTGACGGCGCAACTGATGGGCGGCAGCTCGCTGGGCGCCGACCAGTTCAGCGATCTGTTCGCGGACCTGGAGGAGGAGCGCCGCGAGCCCGGCCACTTTGTCGAGCAGATGTACGCCGTAGCACCGCTGGTGTTCGACAGCGCCGGCGAACGGACGCAACTGTTCGTTGAGCAGTACCTGCAGATGTACAAGGAGCAGCCCGACCTACGCGCCGCCCAGTATTACGAGGCGGCGGAGGTGATGGTGGAGGCCCTGCGCAACAGCGCGCTGCAGCTCACGCCGCAGAGCCGCGACGATGACCGCCGCCGGGTGCGCGATGCGCTGGCTGCCTTCGACAGCCCCGATCGTGCGGTGCACGCCATCTCCGGCCCAATCTATTTCAACCAGCAGAACACCTCGCCCGACGTAGTGCGGGTGGGCCGGTTCGTCAAGAACCAGTTCATCTCGGCGGCGGAGCAGTTGGTGGCGGTACTGGACACCAGCGTCATTGACCTGCAAAAGGAACTGGCCGCAGGCACAGTGTTGCCGTTGGGCGACCGCTACGTCTGGCGCCAGCGGGTGGTCTACACCGGCGTCGACTTCAACCAGATAACCCGCCTCGATCCCGGTAGGCACAGCTTCACCGCCGATTTCTTTCTGTGGTTCCGCTACGCCGGACCCTCCGACATCACGGAGGTGGAGTTTCCCAGCGCGTTCGACACCACCTTCCGGCCGGCAGCCCCGCAGACCAGTAGGACCGTGGACGGCCTGAACTACCGCCTGTACCGGGTGCGCGGTGAGTTCCGCAACGACTTCGACTTTCACGATTACCCGTTTGATGAGCAGCGGCTGCTGGTGCGCTTGCAGCACCCGCGTTTCTCGCGCGAGCAGGTGATTTACGTGGTGGACACGCTGGGTCTGCGGTTGCAAGACCACCGCCGGCCTCCGAGCACTGCCACAGCAGGCCTAGACTCCTGGACGCTGCGGGGCATCCGCCACTTCCAGGACACCTTGATCAGCACCTCTACCCGGGGCGATCCGGCCGCCTTCGAGAGCAATCGTGAGACCGAGTTTTCCGCAGTCAATGCGGTGGCGCGGCTGCAGCGGCGTACCTTGGTGTTCCTGCTGAAGTCGCTGCTGCCGCTGTTTCTGTTGATGTTGGTGCTCTACGTCACGCTCTATTTTCCGGTGTCGCTCCGCAGCGAGCGGCTGATGATTGCGGTGAGCGCCATGCTGTCCGCGGCGGTGCTGCTCAACTCCATCAACAACCAGTTGGTGGATGCGGGCTACACCACCGCGATTGAGTACGTGTTCTACATGTTCTTCGGGCTGTGCCTGTTCTGCACGTTGGTGGCGGTCATCGACGCGCGCCTGCACCGGGCGGAGCGCGTTGCCACGGCTGTGCGCTTCGAGATCGTGGCGCGCTTTGTCTACCCGTTGGTCGTACTCACCACCGTTGCGGTGTACGCGCTGCGGTTTGCCGACCGCTTCGCCTAGCGCTAGGTTCCGAGCCCGCCACGGTCATAGGGCGTTGCGGGTCTCGGATTGGACGGCCTAAGGGCAGACCTTCCGGCCCTCTCGCCCCTCCGGGGGAGAGAGTTGGAGAGAGGGAGCCGGCCGCTACCCGTGGTTGGTGCGGCGTTGCGGTGACCGGCAGGGGGCCGGAGCTAGGGTCAGATCGCTTAGCGGGTGGTCAGGCGGCGGTAGAGGGCGGGCAGGCGGCGCGGCAGGGTCTCCAGGTTGCCCACCACCTCGTAGCCGAGGTCGCCGCACATGGTGCGCAGGTAGTCGTGGCCCTCTTTGTCGATGGACACGACGAACGGGGTGATGCCCTTGGCGCGCGCCTCGTTGAAGGCGGCCTTGGTGTCGTGCACTGCGTACTCGTTCTCGCCGTCGACCACCCGCTGCACCGGCCCGCCGTGGGGGCTATAGCTGGTCTCGCCGTAGTCCTTGTCCTGCGGACGGCCGTCGGTGAGCAGCAGCAGCAGCTTGGTCTCTGCCTGGGTGGCGGCCAGCTTATAGGCGGCGTGGCGCACAGCCGGGCCGATGCGCGTGCCCTGCAACGGCACGATGCTATCGATGCGGGCTTTCACCTGTGGCGAGGCGGTGTCGCCGGGCTCCTTCAGCACGTAGAACCGCACCTCGTTCCGGCCGGCGCTGGAGAAGCCGTAGATGCCATAGGGGTCGCCCAGCCGCTCCAGCGCTTCGATGAGCAGCACCAGGCTCTCCTTCTCCAGTTCAATAATGCGCTTGGTGGCAGGGTTGTTGGCCAACGCTGAGGGCAATGGGCCGGGCGTGTCCTGCAGGTAGCGGGCGGAGTAGTAGCGGATGTCTTCGTCCACCCGCTCGCCGGTGGAGAAGCTCATGTCGAGCAGCACCGACACCACCACGTTGCGCTGCACGTTGCGCCGCCGCCAGTAGATCTTGTCGCGCAGGCCGTTGCCGGACCGCTTGTCCACCACCGACTCGATGAGCGCGTCCAGGTCGAAGTCCTCGCCGTCCAGCAGGTGCTTCACGGGGGCCATGCCCTGGGGACGCAGCATCTCGAACTGGCGGCGCACCTGCAGCACCAGGCCGGGGTTCTCCTGCACCGTCCGTTGGTAGAACTCGCCGCGGCCCTCGGCCAGCGTGTGCTCGATCACGCGGCACCAGTGCGGCCGGAAGCCGTGCAGCCGGTAGTCCCACTCGTCGTAGAAATACTGGGTACCGGGATCATCCGTGATGCTCTCCATGACCGAGGGGGAGCGGCTACGGAGCGAGCGCAGGTCGGGGCCGCTCTGGTTCATGTCGGGCTTCCACAGTGGGGTCTCGTCCTTCACCTCGCCCTCCACCGCGTCCTCGGGGTTCTCCTTCAGCTCCGAGCGCTCCTGCATCTCCTGCGCCATCTGCTGGATGAGCCGCTGCACCTCATCGAACGCCTCGTCCGCGGCCTTCTGCTGCAGGTCCATCATGTTCTGCATCTGCTCGGGACGCGGCTCCTGGTGATGGTCCACGCTCTGGGGACTCTGGTAGGGCGCCTCCGGCTCGTCCCAGTTCACCATCTCGGGCGGCAGAATGCCCTCGCTCTCGGGCTGGTTGACGCGGGCAAACTCTCGCAGCAATTCCTGCTCGTCCTCATCAGACGGGTCGTAGACGCACGTGGCGGGGTCGACGTGCACCCACTCGGCGGCGGGCATGATGCTGAGCGGCAGGTTCGGCACCGCCCGCATCAAGATATACAGCCGGATGACAGCCTCCGCCGCATCCTCCACCGTGGCGGGCGTGCCGCGGGAGCCTTCCGCCAGCAGGCGCACCAGGCCGGCCGCCTGCCGCAGCCGCGCCGCGAACGACCGCGGCGCCCGCAGCGGCTGGCCCGGCGCAAGCGCAAAGCGGATGAGTTGCTCCACCAGGTACTCGCGCAATGGCAGCAGGTTCGCGTCGGCGCGGGTGGCCAGCGTGTGGCTCTGAATGTCGGCGTAGGTGGACCGGATGCCCCGGTATTCGCCGTACACCAGGGCGTCGATGCGGGCGTCTTCCGCCACGCTGAACAGGTCGCGCGCCAAGCGGTCGAACCGGAACAGCGCGAAATAGCGGTCGAGTTCGGTCGGAAACCCGTCTGGGGCGCGCTGACCGGTCGGGAGGCTGCCCCGGAGGGGCCGGAACACCGCGCCGGGGCGGTGGAACCCGAACCGGTAGGTGCCAAAGCTGAAGTGGCCGGTTTGGTGCGTCACCATCACCTTGTAGGCGCCGAAGTTGGCGTCCTTGGTGGGCAGCCGGTCCATGAGCGGGGCGGCAAACACGGCGGGCGTCGCCCAGTTGGCGCCTTCCTCGGCGGCCCATTGGCCCTGCACCGCCTGTCCGCCGGTGGCCACAATGTTCACCGTTTGGCCGGTGAGCGCCTGGCTGTAGAGGCGCAACACCTCCCGCACGTCGTCCAGCGCCACCGCCGGCGAGAGCCGCCGCACGTGTTCGAGCGAGGTGCGGGACTCCAGCGCGAAGAAGTTGATGGCCTCGTCCTCCTCGACCCCCGAGCCCAGCAGCTCGCGGCCGAGGTCCAGCCAAGCGGCAATGCCATCGTCGTCGAGGCGGGCGGACAGCAGTTCGGCGGCGCGCACCATGGCAAAGGCGCAGCGGGGCGAGGACTGCGCCAGCTCCGCAGCGTGTGCCAGCAGGCGCAGCCGGCGGGGTGGCTCGTCCACCCGCCGCCAGCCGATGGCCAGGTGCAGCAGGTTCATGGCAATGGTGGGTGTGGCGGCGACCAGCGGCTCGAAGCGGTCCAAGAACGCCGCGAGATCTGCCGAGGACACTCGCGAGAACATGTCGGCGCCGCACCACACCAGGGTCTCGATGGCCTGGGGGTGCATGGGAGCCGTGGTCTGTGCCACCCTCAGCAAGCGCCGCTGCAGGTCGGACGGCAGGCGTCCCCACTGGGTGAGCAGCGCACGCAACAGCACCGCCGCCTCCAGCGAAGCTTCGGGCCCGTGGCGCGCCAGTAGCCCCACCAGCCCCGACCGCACCACGCGGGTGGGACTTCCCTCCAGCCGGAGCGTCTCAGCCGCTACGTGGCCGCCGTCCGCGTAGCGCTGCGCCAGCCGCACCGCCCCGGCGCCCCACTCCAGCAGGCCGTGCGCACCAAATGCCGCCAGCGCCGCCTGCGAGTCCGCGCAATATGCCGGCAGGATGGCGGGAGCGAGTCCCGCTAAGTCGCGGCCGTGGCGCTCCCAGCGTGCCAACCCCTCGGGCGGCAACAGCGGGCCGAGCGCCACGCGGGCGGCCGCCAGAAGGGCTTGGGCCGATGCGTCCAACCTAGGCCTCGCGTCCGCCTGCGGCATTCCCTCTCCCTCGATGGGAGAGGGCCAGGGAGAGGGCGGAACCCGCCGTCCCACCACGCGTCACGGCGAACCGCAGTGCGCCAGCCAGCATGTCCGAAAGCTGCCTCGCCCTAAGCGAAAATGGCGCCGGACAGCTCGCGCAGCGTGCGCTGCATGTCGCTTTCGTCCGACAGCGCCGCCACGATGGCCACCTCGCACGCCCGCCGCGGTGGTATGCCCTGGCGGATGAGCCGGCCGGCATAGATGAGCAGGCGGGTGGAGACACCCTCCTGCAGGCCGTGCTCGGTGAGATTGCGCACCTTCTCGGCCAGCTTGGCCAGGTCCATGGCGGTGGTTGCGTCCACCCCACTCTCGTGGCCGATGACCTCGGCCTCCAGCTCGCGGGCGGGGTAGCCGAACTCCAGGGCGATGAAGCGCTGGCGGGTCGAGTGCTTGAGGTCTTTCAGCACGCTCTGATAGCCGGGGTTGTAGCTGATGACCAGCATGAAGCCATCGTCGGCGCTCAGCACCTGGCCCAGCTTCTCCAACGGCAGGATGCGGCGGTGGTCGGTGAGCGGGTGGATGAGCACCGTGGTGTCCTTGCGAGCCTCCACCACCTCGTCCAGGTAGCAGATGGCGCCGGCCCGCACCGATCGGGTCAGCGGGCCGTCCATCCAGCGGGTGGAGTCGCCCTCCAGCAGGTAGCGGCCCACCAGGTCGCTGGCGGTCAGGTCTTCGTGGCACGCCACGGTGATCAGCGGGCGCGGCCCCTCGTCGATGGTGCGGACGCCGCCCGGGCGGACCGTCGCCACGTTGCGCCGCAGCCGCCACGCCATGTGTTCGACAAACCGAGTCTTGCCGCAGCCCGTGGGGCCCTTCAGCAGCACCGGTATCCGCTCCTGGAACGCCGCCTCGAAGATGGTGATCTCGTCGTGCTGGGGCACATAATACGGCTCTTCGGTGGCGACGAACTCCTCCATGGCGAAGAGTTGGTTGGCGATGGCCTCGGACGGCATGGGTGGCTCCTGGGGTGGGTGCGGCACGCCGCTTCCCTGCGTTATGTCCACAGGTGGTGGGGGTTGCACCGATGATACCGCCAACCGCGGCGGCGTGCTAGCGACGGGCGTCGGCGAGGCGCCGTCCAAGGCCTGATTTCGGCGCTGTTTGACAGCCCTGCGCGCGAACGCCTACCGTGCGTGCAACGACATCTGGGGAGGTCAGCATGACCATCCAGTACGAGGTTCCGGTACGCACCTGCGGCTGTACCGGCTGCACTACGCAGGCGCTCAAGGCCGAGATGGTGTGCCTGGAGCATTGGGCCCAGTACCGCATCAACGCGCTGCTGGGCGAGACGCCGGCCGACCGGGAACGGCGTGAGGAAACCCGGCAGGAGCGCATCCGCCGCTTCAACGGCCACCTGTGACGGGAGCGAGGCATTCGGTCCATGCCGACCCACAAGAATCGTCGTTGCGAGACCGACCATGACCGGGGCTCACCAACACCGCTGAAAATGGTCAGCGCCAGCCGCTGGGGCCGACCGGTAGGGGCGATTCACGAATCGCCCGGCCGCGTTGCTCGTGATGCCCGTGGCCGTCCGAGCCTGCCGAACCCACATTTTCATCAGAGACCGACCATGACCCTGGCTCACCAACACCGATGAAAAGGCGGTGGCTGCACCGGCCGGCCCGCACGGAGTGCACTGTTGCCTGAGCCCCGTCGAAGGCATCGGTGTCGGCCCAAACCTCGTGACAGGCTATTTTTCATAGGAGGAGCCTTTTGGTGGGGGGAGCAGCGTGGGCACCAAGCTACGCGAGGCCCAGCACGCTCTCCAGGCCGACCACCAGTTCGTCGCGCCGCATCACCTCTTTGATGGCGATGAGGACGCCCGGCATGTAGCACTCGCGGCTGAGCGCGTTGTGGCGAATGTGGAGCGTCTGGCCCAGGGCGCCGAACACCACCTCCTGGTGGGCGAGGGCTCCCGGCAGCCGCATACTGTGCAGCACGATGCCGTCGAGCGATGCGGCGCGGGGGTGGCCCACCACTTCTTTCTTCACCTCAGGGTTGTCGAAGGGTCTCCCCCTCGCCTTGGCCATGAGTTGGGCGGTGGCGATGGCCGTGCCGGAGGGCGCGTCGGCCTTCTGGTCGTGGTGCATCTCGATGATCTCGGCGGCGTCGAAGTAGCGGGCGGCAATGGCCGCCAGGTGCATGCCCACCACGGCGCCCAGCGCGAAGTTGGCGGCGAACACCCCGCCCACGTGGTGCTGGGCGCATAGATTACGCAGTTCGGCCACGTCGGCGTCGGTGATGCCGGAGGTGCCGATGATTGGGCGGACCCCGGCGGCGATGGCGGTGCGGAGGGCGGGCATGGCCCAAGCCGCATTGGTGAAGTCCACCAGCACGTCGGGCGTCACCGTGTTGAGGAGGGTCTCCAGGTCGTGGACGACCGGAGCCTGGCGCCCACCTGCCAGGCTCAGGTGCGTCTCGGCCATGGAGTGCGAGACGGCGCCTATGAGCCGCAGGTCGCGGTCCCGCGAGACAGCGGTGATGACCTCCTGCGTCATCTTGCCGCTGGCGCCGGTGACCGCGACCGTTATGGGCATCTGGTTACATCGACATCCCGAGCGTGGTGCGCCCGTTCACCTGCCGCGGCTCCAGGAACTGGCCGGGGGTGCGGTTGACAAGCGGCCGCTGGAACAGCAGGTGCTTCATGCTGCGCACCTCGTGCTCGATGGTGAACAGGAACTGGCCGGTGCGCGGGTCGATGATGTCCTTGAACCGGAGTTGGTGGTTGGCCGGCGTCTCGGTGACCAAGCCGTGGTCGCTGAGCCACTTGTACACGCTGGAGAAGTTGTTGACGTAGATGGCGATGTGGTGACCGTCGTAATCGGGAATGGCGCCTTCGGTCTCCCGGTAGATGATCTCCTGGCGCCGTCCCACGCCGACGATGGCCGCCTTGCCGCCGCCGGCCTTGCTGACGCGGGTGGGGGCGCCAATCGCCTGCTGGTAGAAGCGCGCAATGCCATCAGCGGTGCCCACCGGCACGGTGAACTCCACATAAGGGATGCCGGTAACGATGCCGCCCCACCTGTTGGAGGGCTCGTAGCAGCGCAGCTCATTGCCCCACGGGCAGGTGACCTTCAGGTAGCCGGGCTTGTCCTCATAGCCGAACTTGGTGCCGGCCAGTTTGGGGGCCACAGCGTCCAGCCGCTGCTTCAGGGTGACGATGCTGGGCGTGACGATGCCGATGTGACCGCGCAGCACGTCCTGGCCGCGGGTGGGAACGTGGAACTGCTCCTCGCCCACGTTCACCCACATGTTCTCCAGGCCCACCATCATGTGGGGGTCGCGGGTGAAGCCCATGCCCACAAAGTAGAACAGGGTGCCGATCTGCTGGTCGGGGATGCGCACGTTCACGTGCTCCATCGCAACGATGTTGCCGATGTCCTCCGACTCGTACGTATCCTGCTTGGGGCGGTCGAGGGTCTTGGTGGCCATGACGTACTCCTCTCTGAATACACTGTGCACGACGGGTTCTGACGGCGATTGTGCGACGCGCGGCGTCGGGCAGTCAACCGGGTGCGGTTGCGACGGGTCGTGAAGCCTGCCGCGGGCAGGGTGCCGTCACTGACGCCGCTCGGGACCAAATCCCTTGAGCGTAGGTTAGGATCCCAAACGGCTCAAGGACCGAGGGCCGTGGGCGCAATGAATTGCGCCCCTACGTGGACCAAACGCGCGATGCCCTCGTAGGGGGCGGCATTCATGACGCCCGTCCACCGCTACCCACGCTGGAGCGTACGGCATCCATGCGGCCAAAATAGACGCTACCAACCACTGGGCCGAGCGCCAACGCCCTATGTTCACGTTTGGCCGCAGGTACCTGGCCGGCTAAAACGCACGGTAGCGGTTGGCGATGGGCATGCGGCGGTCGCGGCCGAAGGCGCGCGGCGTGATCTTGATGCCGGGGGCGGCCTGGCGGCGCTTGTACTCGTTCACGTCGATGAGGCGGATGACCCGCTGCACCGTCTCGGCGGGGAAGCCCATGAGCAGCAGTTCGTCGTAGCTGCGGTCTTCCTCCACGTACGCCTCGATGATCTGGTCCAGCAGGTCGTAGGGCGGCAGGCTGTCCTGGTCGGTCTGGTTGGGTCGCAGTTCGGCGCTGGGGGCCTTGGTGAACACGTCCTCGGGCACGGCCTGGCCGATGGCGCTGTTGCGGTAGCGGCACAACTCGTACACCAGCGTCTTGGGCACGTCTTTGATCACGGCGAAGCCGCCGGCCATGTCGCCGTACAGCGTGCTGTACCCCACCGCCGTCTCGCTCTTATTGCCGGTGGTCAGAATGAGCCACCCGAACTTGTTGGAAAGGGTCATCAGGTGCGTGCCGCGGATGCGGGCCTGCAGGTTCTCCTCCGCCACGTTGGGCGGCGCGCCCGCGAACACCGGGTCCAGCACGGCGAGGTAGGACGCAAACACGTCTTCAATGGGCACCACGTGGAAGGCGATGTCCAGCTTCTCGGCCAGCACGCGGGCGTCGATGATGCTGCCCTCCGACGAATAGCGCGAGGGCATGGCCACGCCGATCACGTTCTGCTTGCCCAGCGCGTCGACGGCCAGGCATGCCACCAGCGAGGAGTCGATGCCGCCGGACAGACCGAGCGCCACCTTGCTGAAGCCGGTCTTCTGCACGTAGTCGCGCAGGCCCAACACCAGGGCGTCGTACACGTCGCCGACGGGGTCGGGCGCCTGCCAGGGGCGGGCGGGCAGCGCCGGTTTGGCGGGGCGGGGGGCCCAGCCGGACACGAAGTGCTGCTGGGTCTCCTCGCTGCTGTGGTCGAGCAGGCGCTCCTTGCGGCGCAGCGGCAGGTGGACGCGGCGGCGGAACACGCCCTCCACATCCAGGTCGGCGATGAGGAGGTCTTCGCGGAAGCGGTTGCCGCGGGTCAGCACCTCGCCGTTCTCGTCCACGATGAAGCTGCCGCCGTCGAACACCAGCTCGTCTTGCCCGCCCACCAGGTTGACGCAGGCGATGATGACACCGTGGTCCGAGGCGCGGGTGCCCACCATGCGCTCGCGGGACTGCCACTTGTCGCGGTGGTAGGGCGAAGCGTTGATGTTGACGATGACCTCGGCCCCGGCCAGCGCCTGCAGGGCGGTGGGGCCGGTGGGGTACCACATGTCTTCGCACACATTCACGCCCAAGTGAATGCCGCCCACCTCGAATACCGGCGTCTCGCTGCCGGCCTGGAAGTGCCGGTTCTCGTCGAACACACCGTAGTTGGGCAGGTACTGCTTGTGGTACACGCCCACCAGACGGCCGTCGTGAATGACGGCGGCGCCGTTGTAGATGTCGGCGGCGCGGTCGATGAAGCCGACCACAGCGGTGATGCCGGTGCAGTGCGCCACGATCTGATGGAGGCGAACGAGGTTGTCGTTGACGAACTGGGGCTTGAGGAGTAGGTCCTCCACCGGGTAGCCGGGCAGCGCCATCTCAGGGAAAGCGACGAGATCCGCGCCGTGGGCGCGGGCATCATCGATGGCGCGCAGGATGCGGGTGGTATTGCCCTCCAGGTCGCCGACGGTGCTGTTCATCTGCGCGAGGGCAATGCGCAGGGTGCGAGGTTCAGTCACGGGCAGGCGGGCCCCCGATGGTTGGTGCGGAGTTGGCCCAGTATAGCACGAGCGTGTCTGAGGCACTGGTAGCGGCCGGGTTTGATAGCGGCGCGCTTTGGGTGTTGCCTGAGTCTGTCGAAGGCACCACCGAGGGTTGGGTAGAGCGGCGTCGATTGGCGCACGGCCGAGCCCTGCGGCGCTCGGCCGTGTCGCCGTCGCTTAGGTCTTTCACCAACGCCGATGCCCCTCCGACAGGCTCAGACAACGGCTAAGGCCACATTGGTTCGAGGGTGCCGAAGGCGCCCGATGCAGATCGCATCGGGCGCCTGGTGGCTCTGAGCTGGTGTACGCTGCTAGATCTTGGCGGAGGCATCCTCGAACCAGGCGCCCCAAACACCGCCGTACTCGGGCATGCCAGCGAACTCGATGGCCTGCTTGAAGTGCGGCAGGTCGAACTGGCTGCCGGAACTCTGGGCGAACTCCATCACCATTTCGCGCGGCACGCACCCGGGGTGGGGGCCTGCCATGGTGTGGGCGTAGTAGTCCATCCCGCCCTGCCACTCCAGATGGATCATGTCGGTGACTGACTGCTCCATGTCCTTGCCGGCAGTGACGGCGCCGTGACCGAACAGCAGGGCGGCGCGGCCCGCTCCCAACACCTTGGCCAGCAGGGTGCCTTCCTCGTCGGTAGTCACGATCTTCTGCTTGGGGTAGACCGGCAGCGGGTCCATCACCAGGCTGTTGCCTTCGTTGCACATGGAGCGGATCTGCTTGCCGATGACGGACATGATGGTGGTGAAGCGGGGATGCACGTGGACAATCGACTGCACTTCTGGCCGGGCTTTGTAGATGCAGGAGTGAATCTTCACCTCGAAGCAGGGGACGATGTTGGGCCCCGCCTCCACCAGGTTGGCGTCGAGGTCGCACACCACCAGGTCTTCCGGCCGCATGCGTGCCAGGGTGTCCAGGCGGTAGCCGCGGCCCTTCACCACGAACTTGGTGGGGTCTTTGGGGTCGCGCATGCTGACGTGGCCGAGGGAGGCGCGCACGCCGGTGGCCAGGCCGAAGTCGACCAGCATGTGGGACCCGACCGCGACCTGGTAGCGGGTATCTGCGTACTTGGTGCTCATGAGGGCTCCTTCTGGGGAGATGATGTTCGGGCGGATTGTAGCAGACGCGGCGAATGGGCACACGCAACCCGTTCCGCAGCCATGGGCAAAACTAGCGAAAGTGTAACGACCGGCGTATTATTCCCAAACAACCATAGACCGTGGGTACGGTCGAAGTCTAAGAACAAGGAGATGCCTCTATGAGCTCGCTCCCGGTAGGTCGAGTTTTGCTCATCGGTGCGGCCCTCGCGTTGAGCGTGGCCTGCTCTGCGCCCTCGCAGGGTGGTGCTCCGGCTCCTGCGGCGGGGGATGGCAAGCCCAAGTCGGGTGGCATTCTGCGCATGGACATGGACCGCGAGGCGCAAAACTTCAACCCGATGTTGAAGGAGGGTGGTGTGCAGGAGGCCGCGCTCGGCGGCATCTACACCCCGCTGCTGCGTCTGGAGTTCAGCGAGGCGGTGGGCTACACCGGCACCAAGATTCTGCCGAACATGGCGGAGAGTTGGGAGGTGTCGCCCGATGCCGCCAGCTACACGTTCAAGTTGCGCAAAGACCTGAAGTGGCAGAACAAGCCCCCGGTCAACGGCCGGGCCATCACGTCCGAGGACATCAAGTACAACCTGCTCCGGTTCCGCGATGAGAAGGTCTCCATGGCCAAGTTCATCGTGGAAGACATTACGGACGTGCAGACGCCCGACCCGTACACCGTAAAGGTGACGATGCGGCAGCCGTTCGTGCCCTTCCTACCCTACATGGCGTGGGACAAGAGCCTGTTCCACCCCAAGGAGTTGGACGAGACCAACCAACTCGACACCAACCCGGTGGGCGCCGGCCCCTTCATGCTGGAGAGCTTCCAGGCGGGCAGCGTCACCAAGTTCAAGCGCAACCCCGACTTCTTCCTCAAGGACAAGGACGGTAAGTCGCTCCCCTACCTGGACGGGTACGAGGTCTACAAGATCATCGATCCCTCCACCGCAACAGCGGCCTTCATCTCCAAGCAGGTCGACCTGTGCGGGCAGTGTCCTCGCGGCGAGGGCCCAATGGTCGAACAGGTGCGGGCCAGCGCCCCCGACGCGAAGTGGTTCGCGGCGCCGGAAACTGGTGGCATCAGCGAGATTTATATCGCCAACAACAAGCCGCCGTTCAACGACGTGAAAGTGCGGCAGGCCCTCCGCATCGGCCTGGACGTCAATGGTATGATCGCAGCGCTCACCAAGGGCAAGGGGCGGCTGAACATGGCGGGCGTCAGCACCGGCTACACCGACTGGGCGCTGCCGGAGGCCGAGGTCAAGGCCTTCTATCCGTACGACCTTGTGAAGGCCAAGGACCTGCTGAAGCAGGCCGGCTATGGCGCCGAGGGCCCGAAGTTCACGCTATGGGTGGGCAACAACAGCCAGTCGGTGCTCACCTTCACCGAACTACTGGAGCGCCAACTGAAGGCCATCGGCTTCAGCGCCACCATCTCGGTGGTGGACTGGGCGGACATCATCACCAAGCGTCGGGCCAACGACTTCGTGATGTTCACCAGCGGCAAGTCGCAGGAGATCGACCCGGACGGCAACCTGGTGCCGGTGTACTCCACCAAGGGTGAGTTGAACTACAGCAAGATTGCCGATGCTGAGCTGGACCAGATGATGGCCAAGCAGCGGACGCTGCTCAACACGGCCGAGCGTAAGAAGCTGCTGCAGGACATCACCCGGCGTATCGCCGACCAGGCCTTCAGCCTGAACCCCGTCATGGACAACCGCCTCATCTACTGGCGTCCCTACGTGAAGGGCTACAATCCCCACTTCTATTGGGGCTTCGGCCAGAAGTTCACGGAGACTTGGCTGGACAAGTAGCCGGCGCGTCCGAGACTTGACGGGACGGGCGGCGCGAGCCGCCCGTCTTGCTGCCTGGTCGGGGGGGCGTGGTAGGTGGGCGGTGGTGCCGAAGCCTGGCCGCCGATCGGTCGCGCCACACATCCGACTGCCAGGTCGCCACGAGCGCTGATGCCCCGTCGACAGTGCTCAGGACAGGCTTCGACAGGCTCAGGCAACGGCTAACGCCTCGTCGTGAGAACCCCATCGGGTCCCGGCCTCGTCGCCTCGCGCCGCTATCTCGGTGGTCCGTTGCTCCGAATTGGTTGGCGTTTAGGTGGCCATGAAGTGTTGCCTGAGCCTGTCGAAGGCGCCGGCGCCGGTCTTGGCCTGCCTCACGGCCCGCTCCGGGCGAGCCGGGCCGCCTGCTCTCGGCTACACTGGTGCTCAGACTTCGCGCGGCCGCGCCGCCGTCCCGAGACGGGCAACGGCCCCGCATCCCAGGAGACACTCATGTTCACGCACATCGACCACGTGATGATCGCGGTTGCCGGCCTGCAGCAGGGCATGGACCACTTTGCGGCGATGGGGTTCAGCGTTGCTATGGGCGGCATGCACCCCGGCCGCGGCACCCACAACGCCATCGCCTTCAACCAGCTCGACTACATCGAACTGATCGCCATCCACAACCTGACGGAGCACCTGGCTGCGGTGGCGGGTGGCCGCGGCGGCGACGCCGGCCTGCCGGAGTTCATCGCAGCGGGCGGCGGTGTGCGCTACATCATCATCGGCAGCGACGACCTGACAGCGGACGTGGCCGCCATGCGCAGCCGCGGGGTGGACGTGAGCGACGCGCTCGACGGCAGCCGCACGACGCCGGCCGGCCAGACGCTGCGGTGGCGCAGCGCGAGCCTGGCGCCCGGTATCGATATGCCGGTGTTCTTCATCCAGCACCTCACCCCACTGGCAGAGCGGCAGGCCACCGTATCCAATGCCGCCCAGCACCCCAACGGTGTGCGCTACTTGGAGCGCGTGTACATCGCCGTGAAGGACATCAAGGCGTCGTCCGAACTGTATGCCAAGGTGCTGGGCATACCCGTGCCGCCGGTGCAGCGGGGCAACGTCATCAAGGCGGACATGGCGCCGTTCCAGATCGGCCCCAGCGGCATTGTGCCGGCACAGCCGATGGAACCCGGCCCGGCGCAGGAAGCGATGGACCGGCGCGGCCCTGGCCCCTTCCAGGTGCTGTATCGCACCGACACCATGGACGCGGCCGATCGCTGGATGGACGCGCACGGCGTACCGCCGCGCGCCCGCGGTGTGCGCAACACCGGCGAGCACGCCATGCTGGTGCCGCCCGACTATGCCGGTGGGGCGTATATCGGATTTGTGGGCATGCCCTCGGCGTAACCACCAGACCGCACGCGGGCATCGAGCGCAGCCACTGCTCAGCCCCAGGGACCTGAGCAGACGGGTACCGGCGGATGCTATGCTCAAACCAGCGAGGGTACCACGAAGCGTCAAGCCAGGAGGGCGTCATGCTCGGCGATTATGCGCTCGCACGAGAGCGGATTCACTAGGCCCAGAGATCATGGCCGGTAAGCCCGTTATCAAGGGAACGCGGGTGCCGGTGGAAAGGGTCCTCGCCATCTTGCGGTGACCTTGGACGCCTCAGATGTCCTAAGGGCGTTTCCGCACATTACCCCTGAAGATGTACGGGCCTGTCTGGAGTACGCTCAGCGCGAACTCGAGATGGCCCAGCGCAAGCGACGCATTAGGTCACCCCAGGCGGTAGGAGGTTCCTCGTCGACGAAAGCACAGACGTCGGCGTCGTCCACTTCCTTACCAGTCTCGGCCACGACACGACCTTCGTGCCACGGGACTACCGTGCCGACATGTCAGACGAACTCATATTGGCCACGGCGCTGGCTGAAGCCCGTACGCTGATCACCGATGACCGAGACTTTGGAACCTTGGTGACGGAGCGCTCAGTTAGGGTCCGCTGAACGCCTCTCGCTATCCGGCGCCATGCTATGCTCGAAGCCGTGAAGGTTGCGATAGTCCACGACTGGCTGAACCAGAACGGCGGCGCCGAGCGCGTGCTCGAGGAGCTGCACCGGCTGTTTCCCGACGCGCCTATCTTCACCAGCATCTATGTACCCGACCGCTTGCCCGACGCCTATCGGAGCTGGGACATTCGCACCAGCTTCATGCAGCGGCTGCCGTTGGTGCGGCGCCACCACCAGCCCTTCCTGCCGCTGTACCCCGCAGCGTTCCGGGCGTTCGACTTCTCCGGCTTCGACGTTATCCTGAGCAACAGCAGTGGCTTTTGCCATGGCGTGTTGGCGCCGCCCGGCACGGCGCACATCAACTATTGCCTCACGCCACCGCGCTTCCTGTGGGCGTCCGACAGCTACCTGCAGCGGGAGCAGATCGGCGGCGGCGCCAAGCGTTTGCTGGGGCCGTTGCTGGGCGTGCTGCGGCGGTGGGACGTGGCGTCGGTGGCCGGCGTCACGCAGTTCGTCGCCATCTCTGCGGCGGTGCGAGAGCGCATCCAGCGGCTGTACGGGCGTGACGCCAGTATCATCTACCCACCGGTCGATACCGGCCGCTTCCAGATGGCTTCGCAGGTGGGTGACTTCTACTTCATCGCAGGCAGGCATGTGCCGTACAAGCGCATGGACCTGGCGGTGCGGGCGTTCACGGCGTTGGGTCTGCCGCTGTGGGTGGCGGGCGACGGCCGCGACCGGGCTGCATTGGAGGCGATGGCGGGTCCCACCGTGCGCTTCCTGGGGCGAGTATCCGACGAGCGGCTGCGAGAACTGTACGCCACCTGCCGGGCGTTCCTGTTCCCCGGCGAGGAGGACTTCGGCATTGCACCGGTGGAGGCAATGGCGGCGGGCCGGCCGGTGATTGCGTATCGGGCCGGTGGCGCGCTGGACTATGTGGTGGAGGGTGTGACCGGAGCGTTTTTCGACCAGCAGACGCCGGAGGCCCTGATGGAGGTGGTGCTTCGCACCGATACGGCCAGTTTCGACCCCGCCGCCCTGCAGCAGTGCGCCCGCCGGTTCGACACCAGCGTGTTTGCCGAACAGATGGTGGCCCTGGTCAACCGGGTGGGCGCACGCACCGCCATCCACGCCCGCTGACGCTGTAATGCCCGCCCCGAACCCAGGCCGTTCCCAGCGGCGCACCCCGGGGGTGTGGAGCTACAAGCCGCGGCCTATCCCCAACACGCCGTCCCGACCGGCCAAGCGCCCGCCGGCTCCTCGGCCACGCCGCCCCCTGCTGGCCGACCTGGCCGCCTGGGTGGCTGCCACGGTAATTGCGGGCGCGCTGCTGATGCTGCTGGCGAGCCGTGACCTGCTGGTGGCGCTGCCGGTGTTGGGCGTCTACCTGGTGGTGTCGTGGTTGCTGTGGAGCACCCGGCGGGGATGAGCCGGCCGCCTCTGGACCCGCGAGCCACCGTGCAGGCCCTGAACCGCGCCTGGCGTGATCGAGACTGGCAGGCTGCCGTGTCGCTGCTGCATCCGAATGCGGTGTTTGTGGGGCCCGATGGCAATCGCACGGTGGGGGCGGAGGCGTGCGTGGCGAGCTACCGCGAGTTCGTGGAGCACGCGACTGTTGAGGAGTACGAAGTAACGGACCCGCAGGTGGACGTGATCGGCGAGGTGGCCGTGGTGCGGTACCGGTACGAAATCACCTACCGATGGCAGGGCAACGCCGTCATCGACAGCGGGCTCGATCTGTTTGTAGTGACGTTGGTGGACGGCCGGTGGCTGGTGACGTGGCGCATGCTGAGCGTGGACCCGCCATTGCCTTAGCCCTTGTTATTTGCGGGTGCAGCCCGCGCTCTGGCGCCGCCGCGATGAAGCATGCTGAATGCCGTGAGCCGGCCGCGCCACTCCGGTGGGCAGCAGAGCGCGACGAAGGGGCGTACGCAGTACGCCCCTTCGGGTGGTTCGGGCAGGTGGTGGTTAGAGGATGGACAGGTAGCGCTTGATCTCGTAGTCGCTGACCTGGGTGCTGTAGCTATTCCATTCCAACCGCTTGTTCTTGAGGAAGCTGTTGAATACGTGTTCGCCGAGTGCCTCGCGCACCAGTTCGCTCTTTTCCATTTCATCTAGTGCCTCAATGAGGCTGCCGGGCAGGGTGCGGATACCGGCTGCGAGACGGTCGCGCTCCGGCATGTCGAACACGTTGCTCTCGGTGGGGGTGGGCGGCTCCAGCTTGTTCTTGATGCCGTCGAGGCCGGCGGCCAGCATGACCGAGAAGGCCAGATAGGGATTGCACGCAGGATCGGGCACCCGGTACTCGATGCGGGTGGCCTCTTCCTTGGTCGGCTTGTACTCGGGGACGCGGATCATGTCGGAGCGGTTCTTGAGCGCCCAGCTCAGGTAGACCGGCGCCTCGTAGCCTGGCACCAGCCGTTTGTAGCTGTTCACCCACTGGTTGGTCACCGCCGTGATGGCCGGAGCGTGCTTGAGCAGGCCGGCGATGAAGTACAGCGCGGTGTCGGACAGGTGGTAGTAGCGGCCCTTGGGGTCATAGAAGGCGTTGCGGCCGCCCTTGAACAGGCTTTGGTGCACGTGCATGCCGCTGCCGTTCATGCCGGCGATGGGCTTGGGCATGAAGGTGGCGTAGACGCCCTGGCTCATGGCCACCTGCTTCACCACCAGGCGGTAGGTCATGGCGTTGTCGGCCATGGTCAGGGCGTCGGTGTAGCGCAGGTCGATCTCGTGCTGGCTGGCGGCCACCTCGTGGTGGCTGTACTCCACGCCGATGCCCATCTCCTCCAGCGACAGCACGGTCTCGCGGCGCAGGTCGCTGGCGAGGTCCAGAGGCGTCAGGTCGAAGTAGCCGCCGTTATCGATGGGCTTGGGCGCTTCGGAGTTCTCGAAGTAGAAGAACTCCAGTTCGGGGCCGACGTAATAGTGGAAGCCCATTTCGGCGGCCTTCTTCAGGTTGCGCTTCAGCACGTTGCGCGGGTCGCCCTCGAAGGGTGTGCCGTCCGGGTGCACGATATCGCAGAACATGCGCGCTACCGAGTGGCGGTCTTTGGGGCGCCAGGGCAACAGCACGAAAGTGCTCGGGTCGGGCAGCGCCAGCATGTCGCTCTCGTCGATCCGGGCAAAGCCTTCGATGGAGGATCCATCGAACCCCATCCCCTCGTTAAGGGCCGTCTCCAGCTCCTCAACGGTGATGGCAAAGCTCTTGAGCGAGCCCAGGATGTCGGTGAACCACAGTCGGATGAACTTCACGTCGAGTTCTTTGGCCCGACGGAGTACGTACTCCTTGTCTTCGCTGTCCAATTGACCCTCCTTGGCGCCGGCGGCGCGTATGCCGGAGCAGGTGCACGCGCCTGGCGGGTGTGATGATCCTACACTGAAGGCAGACAGAGGGCCCCGACCGGGGTCGGGGCCCTCCAGACCTCGTGATACGGCCTAGGCGTCGTAGTAGAGGGCGAACTCGTATGGATGCGGCCGCAGACGAACGGGGTCAACTTCCTTCTCGCGCTTGTAGGCGATGTAGAGGTTGATGAACTCTTCGCTGAACACCCCTCCCTTGGTCATGAAGGCGTGGTCGGCTTCCAGCGCCGCCAGCGAGGCGTCGAGGCTGCCCGGCACCTGCTTGATGCGGCGGGCTTGCGCCTTCGGCAGCTCGTAGATGTCGGTGTCCATGGGCTTCCCCGGGTCGATCTTGTTGGCGATGCCATCGAGACCGGCCATGAGGCAGGCCGAGAACGACAGGTACGGGTTGGCGGTCGGGTCGGGGCAGCGGAACTCGAGCCGCTTGGCCTTCGGGTCGTCGAAGTACATGGGGATGCGGATGGCCGCGCTGCGGTTGCGGGCCGAGTAGGCCAGGTTGACGGGGGCCTCGTAGCCGGGCACCAGACGGCGGTAGCTGTTGGTGGTGGGGGCGTTGATGGCCAGCAGCGCTGGGGCGTGCTTCAACAGGCCGCCGATGTACCACAGGGCCATCGGGCTGAGGCCGGCGTACCCGCCCTTCTCGTAGAACAGCGGGGTGCCGTCCTTCCACAGGCTCTGGTGGGTGTGCATACCGGTACCGTTGTCGCCGAAGAGCGGCTTGGGCATGAAGGTGACGCTGCGGCCGTTGGCGCGGGCAACGTTCTTCACGATGTACTTGTACATGAGGACCTTGTCGGCCATCGTGGTCAACGTGTCGAACCGCATGTCGATCTCGCACTGGCCGCCGGTCGCCACCTCGTGGTGGTGGGCCTCAATGGTGATGCCCGCGTCCATCAGCCGCAGCACCATCTCAGACCGCAGGTCCTGCAGCGTGTCGGTGGGGGCCACGGGGAAGTAGCCCTCCTTGTGCCGCGGCTTGTAGCCAAGGTTCGGGCCCTCTTCACGCCCGCTGTTCCAGATGCCCTCTTCGGAGTCCAAGAAGTAGTAGCTGGAGTGGGCGTTGGTGTCGAAGCGGACGTCGTCGAACACGAAGAACTCCAGCTCCGGCCCCCAGTAACTGGTGGTCGCGACGCCGGTGGTCTTCAGGTAGGCCTCGGCCTTCTGGGCGATGTAGCGGGGGTCGCGGTCGTACGAAGCGCCGCTGGGGTCCTTCACGTTGCAGGTCACGCTGATGGTGGGGACTGCGGTGAAGGGGTCCAGGAAGGCCGTCTTCGGGTCGGCCACCAGCAACATGTCGCTCTCGTGAATGTGTTGGAAGCCCCGAATGCTCGAGCCATCGAACCCGATGCCCTTCTCAAAGGAATCAGCGAGTTCGGAGATGGGGACGCTCAGGTGCTGCCAAGTGCCCGGGACATCGATGAACTTGATGTCGAGGAACTTGACGCCCTGCTGTTTGCAGAAGTCGATGACTTCCTTGGCAGTGGAAAAACCTGGTGATACAGCGGTTTCTGCCACGGTTTTGGCCCTCCTACGTCAGATTATGCACGGGTTGTGCGGTGTTCGGGCCGTTTCTATCGGCAAAAATGGCCCGGCAACGCTTGAACGAGACCATTGTGCCCCAGGTCGCGTTACTGTGGCGTTACCGCAATGTTACAGGTTTGTTACAGAAGGGCCCAGGCGCCCGAAAGTCTGCGTCCGCCAACAAGAAACGGCCCACAAAGGGCCGTGAATCGCGTGGGAGGGGCCACAATAGGCCCAATTCTTGCTTAAGGCTGTGAGGCGAGGGAGGGGCGGAACCGGTACCCCACGTTACGGACGGTATCGATGAACACGTGGTCGCCGGTCTCGATCTTGCTACGCAGGCGGCGGATGTGCACGTCGACGGTGCGGGCCCCGCCGAAGTAGTCGTAGCCCCACACGCGGTTCAGCAATATTTCGCGCGTGAACACCTTGTCCTGGTTCAGCGCCAGGAACCGCAGCAGCTCGTATTCCTTATAGGTGAGTTCCACCGGGGCGCCGCCCAGGTACACCTCGTAGCGGTTGGTGTCGATGGTCAGTTCGCCGCAGCAGAGCATGCCCTCCTCTTGCACCGGTGTCTTGCCGGCCCGCCACAGGGCCTGCCGCACCCGTGCCATCGCCTCGCTCGGCGAGAGGGGACGGGTGAGCAGGAAGTCGCTGAACCCGAGCGTGAAGTCGTGCCCTGCCAGTTGCTCCTCGCCCACCACCGCCAGCGCGGGCACACCACCACGCTCGATGCAGGTGCGCATCAGCTCCCGCAGCTCCTGCTGGTTGAGCACCGGGCGGCTGATGTCGATGAGCACCGCGTCGGGTCCGGCCGCATCGAAGGCGGCGATCGCGTCGTCGAACCCGCTGACGCAGGTTTGCTGCCAGCCCGCTTGCGCCAAGCCCTCGCCCAGGCGCTTGGAGTCCACGTCGTTGTTGCCCACCAGCAAGATGCTACTCATCGCCGCGCCGGGCGCCTGCCCGTCACAGCAGGCCGGCTTTGCTGTGGTCGCCCAGCACGAACTTGTAGGCGCGCGGCTTGTGCGTCACGGGGCCTATCTGCACACTGCGGCCGATGAGGCTGGCCTCGATGCGCTGGCCGCCGGCGTCGATGGTGCAGGCGTCCATGATGATGCTGTGCTCAATCTCGCTGTTCTGGATGACGCAGTCGTCGGCAATGGCCGTGAACGGGCCGACGTAGCAGTTTTCGATACGGGTGTTGCGGCCGATGATGACGGGGCCGCGGATGGTGGAGTTGCTGATCACCGCGCCTTCGCCGATGGCGACCCGGCCGTGCAGCACCGAAGTCTCGTCGACGGTGCCGTCGATGCTTGTTTCCAGCATCTCCAGCACCCAGCGGTTGGCCTCCAGCATGTCGTCCATCTTGCCGGTGTCGGTCCAGTAGCTGGTGAGGTGGCGGGCCTCCACCCGATAGCCATGCTCGATGAGGTATTGCAGCGCGTCGGTGATCTCCAGCTCTCCGCGGGGCGAAGGCTTCAAGTTCTCGACTGCCTCGAACACCTTGTTATCGAAGATATAGATGCCGATAACAGCGAGGTTCGTGGGTGGATTGGCCGGCTTCTCCATCAGGCGTGTCACCCGGCCCTGCTCCAGCACGGCGATGCCGAACTCGCGCGGGTTCGGCACCTCTTTCAGCACGATGAGCGAGTTCATGCCGCCCTGCTCGAAATCGCGCACGAACGAGACGATGCCGTCGCGGATCAGGTTGTCGCCCAGGAACATGACGAAGGGGTCGTCTTGGAGGAACGGGCGGGCAATGCGCACGGCGTGGGCGAGGCCCAGCGGCTGGTCCTGCTGGATGTAGGTGACGCGCGCCCCGAAGGCGGAGCCGTCACCTACGGCGGCACGCACCTGTTCGTGGGTGTCGCCCACCACAATGCCGATGTCAATGACGCCGGCCTCCACCAGGTCTTCGAGCACGTAGAACAGCACCGGCTTGTTGGCGATGGGCACCAACTGCTTGGCTCCGGTGAAGGTGAGGGGGCGTAGGCGCGTGCCTTTTCCGCCGCTGAGGACCAGACCCTTCATGTGTGCCCTAGGATGGCCGCCGGGGTGCCGCAGGCCGCTGAAATAAGACTCCCGCGCACGGTGGCGCGGGGCAAAATAACCACTTCTAAAGGGTTAAGTACGACGCCTCAGTATAAGAATCGCTTTTCGTTGATGTCAACGAAAAGCGTGAACTGGTAACTACTCAGAGTTCGGGTGGCGACTGCCTTCGGGCGCTGCAGGATGGACCCGTTCACATCGTATCCCACCCGCCCACCCTCAGGAGCTCCTTCCTGAGGGGACACCCCTCAGACTCCCTGGCAAAGAGGGCCTTGCCCTCTCTGCACTCACCCGCCAGCGATCCCCCCAACTCTGAGCAGTTACGTGAACTGCAGGTGGACCAGTGGACGCCAATGCGCTCCAAGGTGGTGCGGAGCCGGGTCGTTGGCGGCTGTGAGGGGGTGCGAAGGTCACTCCGCGAAATCGTGGGGCAGTGTAGTATGAGCAGGTATAGGTCGGTGCAGCCTCGATGGAACCTCTGGCCCCTCTGGCCATGCTCTGGTATGCGACACGCTGTTGTGGCGTGCTTGACTGTAGCTCGAAAAGCATCAGAACACAGAGGACGCCTAGGAGGCGACATATGGTACACATCCAAAGTCTGGTTGGGTTCGTGGGGCGCGGCCGGGTTGGGACCGTGCTCCGGGGAGGGCTGGCGCTGGCATTGCTGCTCAGCTTCGGTCTGGTACCCGCCGGGGTGCCAAAGGCTGAGGCGCTCGGCGCCGGCTGGACCCAGCAGATGAACGGCAACGCCAACTGGACCACCGAGAACCTGCTGGGCGTCTCCGCGACCGGCAGCGTTGCCTTCGCGGTGGGCATGGCCGGCGACATCCTAAGCACCAGCACCGGTGGCACAACCTGGGGCAGCACCCACATCAACGGCGGCCCCGCTTTGAGGGCGGTTTCTGTAGCGCCCGGCACGACCACCGCCTGGGCTGTGGGCCAGATTGGCAATAATAATGCCATCGACGGCGCAGTCTGGAAGACCACCGACGGCATCGGCTGGATCCAGCAATCGCTCGGCAGCAACACCACCGGCCAGCTCAACGGCGTGGTCGCCATCGACGCCAACACTGCCTTGGCCGTCGGCGACCTCGGCAGCATTATCAAGACCACCAACGGCGGTGCCACCTGGGTGCCACAGCAGAACAGTGGCGTCAACTGGACCACGCAGAACCTGCGCGGCGCGGCGGCGGCCGGTGGCCTTCTCTGGGCCGTGGGCGGCAATGTCGTCCTGGTCAGCAGTAATGGTGGGACCACCTGGGGCGGAGAGGGTTTCATCGGCACACCCGGCCTGACCGCCATCGCGGTCGCGCCCGGCATCCCCACCGTCTGGGTGGTTGGCGCCGCCGGCGCCGTCTGGAAGGCCAGCAACGCCAACGGCGCCGGTTTCTTGCCCCAGGGCGTGACCGCCGCAGGCAGCCATAACCTCAACGGCGTCCTCGCTGTCGATGCGAACACGGCAGTGGCGGTCGGTGACGGCGGCACCGTCATTCGGACCGTCAACGGCACGCTGTGGACCGCCGACACCACGCCCTTCGCCAACCCCGGCCCGGACCTGCTCGCCACCACCACGGCCGGCGGGGTCGCCTGGGCGGTCGGTGCGGCGGGCAACATCATTGTGACCGGCGGATCCAGCCAGCAGCTCTCGTACACCTTGACCACGTTCACGTCGCAGGTGTGCGTCGTCATCGACGCTCCCACCCCAGCCAACATCAACTATGGGCCGGTTGTTTTGGGGGGCACCGCGGTGTCGCCGCAGATTACCGCCCGCAATTGCGGGAATGCTGCCGAAGACCTGACCCTCCAAGGCGCCATCGCATTCCACACCGTGGCCGGCGACACAGACTGGACCCTGGCGGCGGCGCCGGCGGCTGACGTGTACGCCCACGGCTTCGGCAATACCAACAACGGCACCTTCACACCGCTGACGATGAGCGCAACCAGCCTGATCGTGAACCTCGCCAACGCGGGCACCAACACCAAGAACTTCTTCACCCAGCTCAGGACACCCACCTCGACCACCGGCAACGGGGCGCGCACCACCGGTATCACCGTGGTGGCAACCGCCAACTAACCGCGGTCGAGTGACCACCAGCTACCGCCTGAAACTGGCCCTGGCCCTCACGCTCTTCGGGGCGTGGGGGGCCGTGGGGTCCATACGCCCGGCCTTCGCCGACCCTGGGGTCACCCTGGGCATCGGCAAGCTGACCATGAACGTGCCGCTGCGGGCCGGGGGCCAGCACCAACTGCCCTCGTTGCCGGTGACCAACTCCGGCACCTCGGCGGGCAGCTATGCGGTGGTGGTGAATACGATGGCGGGGCAGGAAGAGATGAGCCCGGACCCTGCCTGGTTCAGCTTCAGGCCACAGCACTTCGACCTGCAGCCGGGACAGGAGCAAGACGTTGCCGTCACGCTGACGCTCCCCTGGATGCTGCAACCCGGCACCTACGCATGCTTGCTGCAGACCGGCCCCGCGGCGGCGGACCAGGGGGCTGCGGTGGGGATTGCGGCGGCGGCGCGGCTGACCTTTACGGTGGAGCACGGCAACATCCTGACCGCCACCATCTTTAATCTGACCGACGCTCTCCAGTCCCGTGCCCCGTGGTCGTATCTCATCCTCGTGGCGTTGGGTGGGGTGGTCGGTTATCCGCTCCTCGGCCGGGTGTTCGGTATTCGCTTCTCAGTCGAGCGCAGAAAGTAGCAGCGCCTATGCGTACCTCAACACAAATGTGCTGCGCCATAGCACAAGGATGGCGGGTGCCGGCCGGGACGCTGCGTCCCGGTGACCTCCGGCCTGTGACTCACCGTGATGACCCACAGGAATGGGCGTGACGATGCGTTGGAAAGTCCTAGCGCTCTTCCTCGGTCTCGCCGCAGTGTTCACCACAGCGAGATTCGGGTGGTCGCGCGCGGCCGCCGGCGGGTATGACGAGTGGCCGACGTTGGGCCAGCTTGCCCGCGACTTCATCAATCCCTGGCTGCCGGGCGGCGATAGCGCGCCTGCCACGCTCGGGGAGAGGCGGGCCGTTGCCGGTGTAAGCGAGCGGGCTGGGAGCGTGACCATGAGCATCGGCCCGATTGTGAGCCCGATGTTCTTCACACGTCAGACGATCCGTGGCGCCAGCGGCTTTGGCTTCGGCTTTCAGCCCGTGGTCACGCTGAAGGATGGAGCGGGAAATGTGGTGGCCACCGACAACACCTCCGTCGTCACCCTCAGCATCGCTGCCGGTACCGGCGCCATTGGCGCGGTGCTCACCTGCAACCAGAATGATGTCACGGTGGTGCAGGGCGTCGCCACGTTCACCGGTTGCCGGATCGACCGCTCTGGCCTCGGCTACGTGCTGCAGGGCGTGACTCCGGGCTACAACGTGGGGCAGACCGCACCCTTCAATATCAGCCTTGCAGGGGACACGAATGGCGATTGCCGAGTGTCCATCCTGGACTTCTCGTGGGTGGTGACCAACTTCAGCAAGAACTCCAACAACCCCGGGTGGACGACCCCCAACGCCGCCGGCGTGGCGCCGTTTGCCGCCGACCTTAACGGCGACGGCGCCGTGAGCATCCAAGACTTCTCGATCTTGGTCACGAAGTTCGGGACGACCGCTGGGGCCTGTGCCCCGGCCAGTAACGGGAGCCCCGTTCCCTAGCGCGCTGTTGGCTCCTGCAGACTGGCCGTCGTCGAGCGACCCGCGAGCGACCCGCGCATCTACCCGACCCCCGCGATGCCGTGTAGACTTCACGTAAACGGTAGGTAGGTGTTCGCGCCGGTCCAGCGACAGGCGTGCTGCCTGAGGGGGTGCCGGATGGAGCCCAAGTACATACAGATTGGTGAAGTGGCCGAGCGCACCGGCTTGACCCAGCGCACCATCCGGTTCTACGAAGAGAAGGGCATCCTCGACGCCCCCGCCCGCATGGAGGGCGGCTTCCGCCTTTACACCGATGCCGATGTCGAGCGCATCAAGAACATCTCACAGATGCGCCGGGTGCTGTGCTTCTCGCTGGAACAGATGAAGGAGTTGGTGCTGGCCGACAACCTGCTGGAGCGGCAGCTTTCGGAGCCGGCGGCCGACGTTACCAGCGAGGCGCAGTTGCGAGCCGCCATCGATGTGGTGCAGGCTCAGGCCGACCGAATCGAAGAAAAGTACCAGCAGTTGAAGCGGCTGCGCACCAAGTGGCGGCAGCGTCTGGCCTTGTACCAGGAGCGACATCTCGTCCTGCTGGCGGCACGGCAATCACAGCCGGCGGCCACGAAGTGAACGGGCTCGGCCATATGCGGGCGCATCGGCCCCTGGCCATCCTGCCCACGCCGGCGCCCGTGTACGGCTGCGCGACGAGCGCGGACTAAGCGTGGACCCGGCGGCCCCCCAGGCGCCCGCTACAGCCGGGGCCACCGCTGCACGCTCGCCACAGGCCGGCGCCACCGGCATGTTTGCGTCGTTGCGGTTTCCCAATTATCGTCTGCTCTTTATGGGTACCATGGGCATGTCGGCGGGCCAATGGGTGCAGCAGGTAACGCTGGGCTGGTTGGTGTATGACCTGACCGGCTCGCCGGTGCTGCTGGGCGCACTGAACGGGCTGCGAGCGGTGCCCTTCCTGCTGTTCGGCCCATTGGCCGGTGTGGTGGCCGACCGGATGGACCGGAAGCGCATGGTGGGCGTGGTGGCGGTGGTCATCTCGCTCACGGCGTGGATCATGGGCGCTGTGGTACTGACCGGCCATCGCGAAGTGTGGCACCTCTTTCTTTTCACTGCGATCACCGGCACCGCCTGGGCCTTCAACCAGCCGGCGCGGCAGAGCCTGGTCTCGGACACGGTGCCGCGCGAGCACCTGATGAACGCCATCGCGCTGACCTCGGCGGGGTTCAACACCCTGAAGGTGTTGGCCCCCGTGATGGGCGGTTTCCTGATCGCGGCTTTTGGGCCCGGTGGCAACTTTCTGGTGCAGGGTGCGGCCTACTTGCTGGTGCTGGGCTCTGTCACCGCTATGCGTATTCCGAGCACGGTGAAGCAAACCCAGACCGCTTCGGTGTGGGCCAACATGAAGGAAGGCCTGAAGTACGTGGCGGCCGACCGCATGTTGCTGGCGGTGATGGCGCTGCAGTTGGTGCCCACGCTGCTGGCCATGCCCTACCAGTTATTGATGCCGGTCTTCCAAAAGGATGTGCTGCACGAGGGGCCGGAGTCGCTGGGTTTGCTGTTGGGCGCCCCGGCCATTGGGGCGCTGGTTGCCACGCTCGTGCTGGCTTCGATGTCCAACCGTATGCACCACAAGGGCCGGGTGTTGCTGGTGACGCTGGTGGCTTGGGGCCTCTCGCTGGCGCTGTTCAGCCGCATGGAGTCGCTGCCCACGGCGCTGCTGAGCCTGGTGGCGGTGGGCGCTTGTCAGGTGCTGTACAACGCCACCAACAACACCATCCTGCAACTCATCGTGCCGGCGGAGCTGCGGGGCCGGGTGATGGGCATTTACTTCCTGGACCAGGGCTTTCAGCCGGCTGGAGCGCTGGCCAGCGGGTTGGTGACCGCCGCCATTGGCCCGCAAGACACCGTGCTGTGCATGGGCTTTTCGGTGGTGCTGATGGGCGTGATCGCGGCCTGGAAGGTCCCACAACTACGAGACTGGCATCAATAAACATGACCGATACGCTACGCGCCCCCGCCGAACCGGCCGCCGGCGTCACCACGGCGCCAACCCAGCCGCCTGCCCCTGTCCGCAATGCCGACAAAGGCACCTTCTCTTCGCTGCGCTACGTCGATTACCGCTACCTGTGGATCGGTACTATCTTCCTGAGCGCTGGGCAGTGGGTGCAGCAGGTGACGTTGGGCTGGTTGCTGTACGACCTGACCAGTTCGTCGCTGTTGCTGGGGGCGCTGAACGGCATGCGCGCCATCCCGTTCCTGCTGGTGGGGCCATTCGCCGGCGTGGTGGCCGACCGCACCGACCCTCGCACCGTGTTGAAGTGGGTGCAGGGGTCGCTGTTCGTGTCAGCGTTCGTCATGGGCACGATCGTGATCACCGGGCATACGGAGGTGTGGCACCTGTTTGTGTTCACGGCCATTACCGGGGTCGGGTGGTCGGTGGTGCAGCCGGTGCGGCAATCGATGGTCTCGGCCACGGTGCCCAAAACCGATGTGGCGAACGCAGTGGCGCTGGCGTCGGTGGGGTTCAACGCCATGAAGGTGGTGGGGCCGTCGCTGGGTGGGTTCATGGTGGCGGCGTTCGGCGCGGGCGGCAACTTCTACGTGCAGGGCGTCAGCTACTTCGCCGTGTTCGTGCTCATGTTCTTCATGAACATCGACTACCAGCCCAAGGGCCGGCGCGAGAAGTCGGTGCTGGAGGACCTCAAGGAAGGTCTGGCCTATTGTCTGCATGACCGGCTGATGCTGTCGCTGCAACTGGTGGGGCTTATCCCCTCCATGCTGGCCTGGCCGGTGCAGGCGCTGATGCCGGTGTTCCAGAAGGACGTGCTGAACGCCGGGCCCGAGGCGCTGGGCTTCTTGCTGGCCGCGCCGGGTGTTGGTGGGGTGGCGTCGATGCTGCTGCTGGCGAGTATGGCCAACCGTATGGACCGCAAAGGCCGGTTTGCCATTGTGGCGCTGACGTTGCAGGGCGTGAGCGTTGTGCTGTTCTCGTTCACGCGGGAGCTGCCGTACGCGTTTGCGGTGATGGCGGTGTTCGGCGCGGTCCAGCTCTCGTTTCATGCCACCGTCATGACGATCCTGCAGATCTCGACACCCGATCGGCTGCGGTCGCGCATCGTCAGCATCTACATGCTCAACACCGGGCTGTCGCCGCTGGGATCGATGGCGGCGGGCGCGCTGGCCGAATGGCAGGGCGCGCCGTTCGCATTCTTCGTCGTCGGCGTCGCCACGGTTGGCTTCGCCGCGCTGATGGTGAAGCTCGCCCCGGCGCTGTGGCGCTGGACGCCGCCGATCCACGCTGAGGCCTGAACCCCTTGGCGGGCGTCGCGGTGAACACCGCCGGACGCCGCTAGCAACCGCCTGACCGTGTTCCGCACCCTGGGCGCCTTCGCCGTTCGCCGCCGCTGGCCCATTGTGGCCGTGTGGCTGGTGGCCTGCCTGCTCAGCGCGCCGTTCGCACCGCAGGTGGCGCGGGTGCTGCAGCCGGGCGGGTTCAGCAACCCCCGCAGCGAGGGCGCACGCGGGCTGGCGCTGCTGCACGACCAACTCGGCGTCACGCTCAGCTCGCTCACGGTGGTGTTCTCGCATCCCGATAAGCGAGCCACCGACCCGGACTATGCCGCCGAGGTGGACCGAGTGCTCAAGGCGCTCGCGAGCCATCCGAAGGCACGTACGGTGGTGGGCTATGCCAGCACGGGCAGCGCCCGCTTCGTCTCCCCCGATGGCCATACCACCTATGCCGGTATCGGGCTGGATGCCCCGACGCCAGAGGCGCAGCGCCTGATGCCCGAACTGCACGCGCTGGCGCCGCAGACTTGGCTGCAGGTGTGGCTGACCGGCGGTCCGGCCGCGTACGCCGACATCGAGCTGGTGAGCCAGCGCGACCTGGCCCGGTCGGAGACGCTGTCGTTCCCGCTGGCGCTGGCGTCGTTGCTGGTGGTGTTCGGGTCGGGGGTGGCGGCGGGCATGCCGGTGCTGGTGGGCGGCATCGCCGTGCTCATCACCCTCAGCCTCATATTCGTGCTGGCGCACTTTGCCGAGATGTCGATCTTCGTACAGAACCTCGCCACCATGCTGGGGCTGGGCATCAGCATCGACTACGCCCTGCTGGTGGTGACCCGCTACCGGGAGGAGTTGGCCGCGGGCCTGGAGCCGCACGCCGCCGTGGTGCGGACGATGGACACCGCCGGGCGGGCGGTGTTCTTCTCCGGTGTCACGGTGTTTCTGGGGCTGTCGGGGCTGCTGCTGTTCGACTACGTGATGCTGCGGTCCATCGGCGTGGGCGGCTGCCTGGTGGTGGCGATGTCGATGCTGGGGTCGCTGACGCTGCTGCCGGCGCTGCTGGCGATTGCCGGGCGGCGCATCGACGCGCTGCCCGTGCCGTGGCTGTCCGGTTTGGCCCGCCGCACCCACCAGCCGGGGGCGACAGGGCTGTGGACACGGGTGGCGCGCCTGGTGTCGGCGCGGCCGCTGGTGGTGTTTGTGGCGGTGCTGGCAGTGTTGGTGGGCCTGGGCGCGCCGTTCCTGCGGGTGCGCATGGGGGCTCCCGACGTCACCATCCTGCCGGCCGATGTGGAGTCGCGGCAGGGGTTCGACATCCTGCGGCGGGAGTTCGGCGCGGGCGAGATCGCCCCGCTGTTCGTGGTGCTGGAGGCCGATGGGCCGATTCTGGCGTCCGAGCAGGTGGGGGCGCTGTACGACTATGCGCGTGCTCTGGAGCGGCTGCCGGGTGTGGTGCGCACCGAGAGCATCGTGAGCGTGGACACCGCCATGAGCAGGGCGCAGTACCAGTTTCTGTATAGCCGCCCCGAGGCCATCGGCGACCCCACGCTCAGGGCGCAGCTTGACCTGCTGGCCAAGGGACGGGTGGCCGTGGTGTCAGTGGTCACGCAATACACCCCCATTGCCGGCGAAGCGGCCGCGCTGGTGCGCCAGGTGCGCAGCATGCCGCCTGGTGCTGGGCTGCGCGCGTACGTGGGTGGGGCCGCCGCCGAGTTGATGGACGTGGTGACCGACCTGTACTCCGTATTCCCGCGCACGCTGCTGGTGATTGTGGTCAGCACGTACCTGGCGCTGCTGGTGCTGTTCCGGTCGGTGGTGCTGCCGGCCAAGGCGGTGCTCATGGACTCGCTGAGCATCCTGGCCAGCTACGGGGCGCTGGTCATCCTGTTCCAGGACGGCAACCTCAGCAAGTTGCTCAACTTTCAGCCCGAAGGCTACGTGGACGCCACGGTGCCTATCGTGATGTTCAGCGTGCTGTTCGGCCTGAGCATGGACTACGAGGTGTTCATGCTGAGCCGGGTGAAGGAGGCGTACGAGCGCTTGGGCGACAACGGCGCAGCCGTGGCGGAGGGCCTACAGCGCACCGGCGGCATCATTACCAGCGCCGCCATGATCATCGTCATCGTGGCGGGGTCGTTCGCGTTTGCCGACATCATCGTCATCAAAGCGTTGGGTATCGGCATGGCGATTTCCATCTTTCTGGACGCTACGGTGGTGCGGGCGCTGCTGGTGCCGGCCACCATGCACCTGCTGGGCCGCGCCAACTGGTGGGCGCCGGCCTGGCTGCGCGGCGGCCCGGTTCCGCCGTCGCCGGCTGAGGTGGGCACGCCATGAAGCCGGCCCGCGATAGCGCCGACCGATTGACCATTGAGCGGGTCCGGACGCTCACCAGTGAGCTGGTGCGGATGGGTCTGGCCGCGCCTGGAGCGATGGTGCAGTTGGGGGCGGCGGCGCGGTTCGCCGGGCGCGCTGTGCTGCAGGGGTTTCGATCAAGGGCGGCCGAGTTGTGGATACGATTCAGTGAGCGAGGTGGTCTATGACCCAGTTCGAAGCGGCTCCTTATCCCGTAGTAGCCAACGGCGTGCAACCACCGCAGCCGGTCGTGCACCTGAAACTGCGCGATGCCTCGCGTCCCTTGTGCGAGCGGCCTGCAACCGGGGGCTGGCGCCGGGTCACCGCAGAGGCAACCTGCCGGGCGTGTTTGCGGGCGGCCGACGCACGCACCCACGAGTAACTGGGCTATGACGCGCTGGCGCTCGGGCCGGTGCCGGTGGGGGGTGGCGCTACAGCCAGGCGGTGTCGGGGGTGAGGCCGAGGAAGTATTGGCCGGCGGTCTCGTAGTGCAGGCTGTGGCCCTGCACGTGCTGCGACACGGCGTGCAGGTCGCGGAACCGGCGCTCCAGCGGGCTGGAGGCGAACAGCGAGGTGGCCCCGGCGGCCTTGTAGGCGGCTTCGCCAACCAGGGTGGCCTGCTGGATGGTGTACGTGGTGGCCAGCCGCAGCAGCACCCGCTGCTCCAGCGTGACGCCGCCGGTGCGTTCGGCGTCCTCCCAGGCGGTGCGCACGGTGTCATGCAGGTAGGCGCGCGTGGCGCGCAGTTGCGCTTCGAGCTGGGCGGTCTGGGCCTGGATAACGGCGTTGTTGCGCATGACGTTGCTGGCGGCGCGCGGTTGCTTCGAGCCTGCCAGTTCCTTGAACGATTCCAGCATGCTCTGCGCAATGCCCAGCCCCACCGACGCGAAGCCGGTGGCGTAGCCCACCCGCAGCGAGAACTGGTAGAGCGGCCCCCGCTCGCGCGGCTCCTCCCACTGGTCGGAGAGGGTGCGCTCGGCGGGGATGAACAGGCCGTCGGTGGCGTAGGTGTCGCTGCCGGTGCCGCGCAGGCCCATCACGTCCCACGTCTCGGTGATGGTGGCGCCGGTGGTGGGAAACACCATCCAGCGAGTCTCGAACGAGCCATCGGCGCGCAGTTTGGCGGCGCCGTCGGGCAGGTAGATGCGGGCCTCAGCGCAGGTCCAGGTGGAATGGTGGATGCCGCTGGCGAAGGACCAACTGCCGGTCAGGCGGTAGCCGCCATCCACCATGTCGGCGCGGTTCTTGGCCAGCTGGCCGGTGCCCGATGCGAAGATGGCGCCCGGCGTACCGGCGATGGCACGGGCGGTGGCGGCGTCGAGGTAGGCGGTGCGCATGGAGGTGCCGCAGGCCTGGCACAGGCACCAGGCGGTGCTGCCGTCGGAGCGGGCCACCGCCTCGATGGTCTTACCGAAGGTGAGGAGGTCGAGTTCGCCGCCCCCGAGCGAGCGCGGGAGCAGCATGCCGAACAGGCCGGCGCCGTGGAGGGCGGCCACGAGGCCGGCCGGCAGTTTGCGGTCGTGCTCGATGGCGCCGGCCGCCGCAGCGATCTGCGGCCCGAGCCGCTGGGCGGCGGCGACCGGGGTTTCCGTGAGGCTGCTGGTACTCATGGCCTGCTCCGCGGTCTTTGGCACGGCAATTGCCTGCCGGCGGACCGAACGTGATGGCGCCCTTGCCCCGGGCTCGGCCGGGGCGCCGGCGTTGTTGGTGACCGTGACATGCGGCACGGCACGCTGCTTGGTTGCCACAGCATACGCGACGCGAGCGCTGCGCGGTAGCCGGGGCGGGCAATTGAGTGCGTAACGACCTAGCTATTGAATACGTCTATGCCCATCGCGAACCGTTGTCAGGGGTGGAAGCGCATGCTATACTCGGCGCATACAGGCAAAGTAGAGAGAATACCAGAGGCAGCCCCGTCTAGACCAAGGGCCTCTGGAGGTAGGGAAGGTAACGGCCGCGATGCTCTCAGTTGAAGAAAAGCGCTCCATTATTGGCGACTACAAGACGCACGAGGGGGACACAGGGTCTCCTGAGGTTCAGGTCGCGCTGCTCTCCATCGAGATCGCTCGCCTTACCGAGCACCTCAAGGTGCACAAGCATGATTTCGCCACCCGGCGGAGCCTGCTGAAGAAGGTAGGCCAGCGTCGTCGCCAATTGACCTACCTGAACAAGCATAGCGTGGACCGCTACCAGACGCTGATCAGGCGCCTAGGTCTACGCCGCTAGCCCCCACCTCCAGAAAAGGTCTTCCGGACCCCGCTACCGCGCCCGCCAACCACGACGCGCGTCCCCAGCGGTCCAAAGGTCTCTCTCTCGGCAGCCGTCTGACGACGGATATTGCATGAGTGGAGGACAGTTGAACACCCCTACCGTTTATCGCGTGCAGCGCACTATCGGCGGCCGGCCCCTCACGATCGAGGCCGGAAAACTTGCCCGCAACGCCGGCGGGTCGGTCACCGTGCGCCATGGCGACACCATGTTGCTGGTGACCGCGTGCATGAGCCCCGAGCCCCGCGTCGGGGCCGATTTTTTTCCGCTGACGGTTGAGTTCGAGGAGCGCATGTACGCCGCGGGCAAGATCCCGGGCGGCTTCATCAAGCGCGAGGGCCGGCCTACCACGGACGCCACGCTCTCGGCCCGCCAGATCGACCGCACTATCCGCCCGCTGTTCCCGAAGGCCCTGCACAACGACGTGCAGGTGATCATCACCGTGCTTTCGGCCGACCGGGAGAACGACCCAGACGTGCTGGGCATCGTGGGGGCTTCGGCGGCCCTGGGCCTGTCGGGCATCCCGTTCGAGGGGCCGGTATCGGCGGTGCGGGTCGGCCTGATTGGCGGCGCTTTCGTCACCAATCCCACCTATACCGACTTGGAGGACAGCCAGCTCGACTTGGTGGTGTCCGCGTCGAAGGACGCCATCGTGATGGTGGAGGCCGGCGCCAACGAAGTGCCGGAGCACACCATGGTGGAGGCGCTACGCTTCTCTCACGAGGCGAACCAGGAGATCCTGGACATGCAGCAGGAGTTGTTCCGCCAGTGCGCCCGGCCGGCCATGGTGCTGGAGGAGCACGGCATTTCCAAGGACGTGTACGACGCCATTGCTGCGCAAATCCAGCAGGACGTGACCGCCAGCTACCTGGCGCTCTCGAAGAGCGAGCGCGACGAGGGCTTGGACGGCTACGCCAAGCAACTGGTGGCGAAGTTCGGTGAGCAGTTCTCGCCGGCAGACATCAAAGAGGTGTTCCACGACGAGATCAAGCGGGAGATGCGGCGCCGCATCCTGGACGATAACCAACGCCCCGACGGCCGCAAGACCACCGAAATCCGCAACATCTGGTGCGACGTGGGCATTCTGCCTCGCACTCACGGCTCGGGCCTGTTCAACCGTGGGCAAACCCAGATTCTGTCGGTAGTGACGCTGGGCACCCCCGGCGAGGGCCAGAAGCTCGACGGCATAGCGCCGGAAGAGTTCAAGCGCTTCATGCATCACTACAACTTCCCCCCGTACAGCGTGGGCGAGGTGCGCCGCACCGGCTCGCCGGGCCGCCGCGAAATCGGCCACGGCGCGCTGGCTGAGCGGTCGCTGAAGCAGATATTGCCCGATGCTGAGGCGTTCCCCTACACCATCCGCATCGTGTCGGAAACGCTGGGCTCCAACGGCAGTTCGTCGATGGGCTCGATATGCGGCAGCATCCTGGCCTTGATGGACGCCGGTGTGCCCATCAAGGCGCCGATGGCTGGCGTTGCCATGGGCCTTATCACCGGTGACGGGGGGCTGAGCCGCTACGCCGTGCTCACCGACATCGCCGGCCTGGAAGACCACATGGGCGACATGGACTTCAAGGTGGCGGGCACCGAGGTCGGCATCACCGCCCTGCAGATGGACATCAAGGTCAAGGGGCTTTCCTTCGACATCTTGGAGGACGCGCTGGGCCAGGCCCGCGCAGGCCGGCTGTTCATCCTCGGCAAGATGATGGAGACGCTCAACTCCACCCGCACCGAACTCAGCCAGTACGCACCGCGCCTCACCACCATCCACATCGACCCGGAGAAGATCCGGTTTGTGATCGGACCGGGTGGCAAGACCATCCGCGCCATCATTGATGAGTGCCACGTGACGGTGGACGTGGAGAACGACGGCACGGTGGTGGTCGGTTCCACCAACGAGGAGCAGGCCGCTAAGGCCATCCGCATGATCGATGCGCTCACCAAGGATGTGGAGGTGGGCGGCATTTACACGGGCAAGGTGACCCGTACCATGAACTTCGGGGCCTTCGTCGAGATTCTGCCCGGCAAAGAAGGCCTGGTGCACATCAGCGAACTGGCCGATTACCGGGTGCCGAGCGTGGAGGACGTGGTGCAGGTGGGCGACGAGATCATGGTGGTGGTCACCGAGATCGATCGCATGGGCCGCATCAACTTGTCACGCCGGGCACTGCTGGCGGACGCCAACGGCGAGCGGCCTGAGGGCGAGGAGCCTGCGAGCGTGCCGGGTGGCGGCGAGGGCGGGGGTGGCGGCTATCGCCGCGACGACCGGCAGGGCGGACCGGGCGGGGGCCCGGGCGGCCGCAACGGCCGGCCGGGTGGTGGTGGTGGTGGCCCGCGCCGGCACTAGACCGCAGTTGACCTGGTGCGGGAGTGCTGGTACACTCCCGCACCAATAGGGTAGGGTTCAATCTCTATTGTTGGGCCCTGACACCCTAGATGTTGTTATTGCGGTGCCCCACTGCACTAGATATAGTAGGGGTATCTCTCAGTTCTGGAGGGAGGTGGCCATGTTCGAACCAGAATACAAACCCCTTCGCCGTGCCTATGGGTTCGACGATGTGTCGTTGGTGCCGGGGGACGTGACCATCAACCCCAACCAGGTGGATACGACCTGGACCGTTGGTGGTTTCTCGTTCACCATCCCGTTCCTGGCTGCCGCGATGGACGGTGTGGTGGACCCCCACTTTGCCGGTGAACTGCACAAGGCGGGCGGCCTGGCGGTGATGAACCTGGAAGGCGTGCAGTGCCGGTACGACGACCCTGACGCCGTGCTGGAGCAGATTGCCAAAGCGCCCCGCGACCAGGTGACCGCGCTGCTGCAGCAGATCTACACCGAGCCCCTCAAGGAGCACTTGGTCGCCGAGCGCATCCGGCAGGTGAAGCTGACGGGCGCCGTGTGCGCCGTGGCCATTGCGCCGGCCAACACCAAGCGTCTCGCCCCGCTGTGCGTGGAAGCCGGCGCCGACATCATCGACGTGGCGGCCACCGTGACCACGGCCCGGCACCGCTCCACGAGTGTTAAGGGACTGGACCTGGCGGAGTTGAAGCGCACCATCAAGGTGCCCGTGATTGTGGGAAACGTGGTCAGCTACAGTGCGTCGCTGGAGCTGATGGAGACCGGCATCGATGCGGTGCTGGTGGGCGTCGGCCCCGGCGCCGCCTGCACCTCGCGCGAGGTCATAGGCGTGGGGGTGCCGCAGATTACCGCCACCATGGACTGCGCCGCCGCCCGCGACGCCTACTACAAGGCGACCGGCCGCTATGTCAGCATCATCACCGATGGCGGTATGCGCACCGGCGGCGACATCTGCAAGGCCTTTGCCTCGGGCGCCGATGCCGTGATGCTGGGCTCCAGCTTTGCGGGGACGAAGGAAGCGCCGGGCCGTGGCTACCACTGGGGCATGGCTACGCCGCACGCGGCCCTGCCGCGCGGCACACGGGTGCACGTAGGCGTGAAGAACGACCTGCAGAAGCTGCTCTTCGGCCCGACTTCGCGCACCGACGGCACCGAGAACCTGGTGGGTGCACTACGCTTGGGCATGAGCATGTGCGGCGCCGACCACATCAAGGAGATGCACGAAGCGCAGATCGTCATCTCGCCCTCCATTAAAACCGAGGGCAAGATCTATCAGATGATCGGCGATTAGCCCGGTACTCCTCCAGACCTGGACACCGCTTCATAGGCCCCCTGGGCACCCTGCCCAGGGGGCCTTTTGTTAGGTTTTTGAGTGTCGATCTGTCCGCTGCCGCTGGTGGTGGCCAGGGTCACGGTCGCGTCTGAGGCGGGCTCCCCGATCAAGGGACTGCGAACTTTGCAGAAGCAGACAATGCCGCCGGCTTGCGGTGCCTTTACGACTTGCAGCCCGGCGGCGCGCTGTCTGGCTGGATCGATAAGAGTGCGCCCGCTGCAAGTAAGCGGGCCTTTGATGAGTCTTTGATAAATAGCATGCATCGTTGTGCAATATCTGCTATTGTGTCGCGCGTCGGGCGGGGTCAGGATTCGCTGTCGCACGGGATTCTCGACGTGAGGTCAGGCGCTTGTTACTGAGACTAACACGCAGGTGAGCCATACCAGGCGCTGGGCAGAGGCGCTCGCGCCGCAAGCGCGACCCAAGTGGGTTACTTTCGTGGGGGTGGCCCCCGCGAGATTCGCTGTAATGGCCTGCGTCCTTGTAGTGTTCGCCTTCAGCACGCTCTCACTCTCTGCGCAAAGCCTTTCCCTCGACGAGGTTGACACCCTCGGTTTTGCTACCGAGCCCCTCTCGAAGTTCCTCGCTACCTTTACCGGCCCAGCTCAAAACGGACCGTTGTTCTTCCTGGTCATGCGGCCTTGGCTCGCGCTCGTTGGCGATAGCGAGCTTGCGCTGCGATTTCCATCGGTAATGGCGCTTGTGCTCCTCATCCCGCTGACCTTTGCGCTCGGACGGACGCTGGGCGGCATCGGGCTGGGGTGCATCGCTGCCGTGCTGGTCGCTGGCTCCCCGTTTTTGCGCTGGTACGGGCAGGACGCCAAGATGTATACCATTGTTGCCTGCCTCAGCGTACTCAGCACCTACGCTCTGCTCCGAGCCTTGGAACCTAATTCCGGACGCTGGCGGGCCGCCTACGTGCTCGCCGCCATCACCGGGCTGTTCACGCACCTGTTTTTCGTTTTTGTGCTCCTGTTTCACGCTGGGGGGGTTGTGCTGACCCCACCAGACGGACGGAGAGATTGGCGTAGCGTCGCGTTGCCGGCCGGTCTCGTGTTAGCGGCGTACGCGCCGCTTGGGGCTTGGGAGATACCCGCGGTCCTCAGCGGTTACGAGACCCCATTGCGCTTCGTTCCCTTCCCGGAGCTGCTAACGACCTTGGCGCTTCGCTTCAGCCTGCAGCGCGAGGACGTTCAATCGCTGCCCCTGGTCGCGCCCTTCGCCGTGTGCCTCGTTATGGCGTTCGTCGCCCGTCCCGGCCACGCCAGCGCCGGCCTCAGGCCACGCTTTTGGCTTGCGTTGTACCTCGGGGTCCCCGTCGTCGCGTTCTTCCTGGTTTCCTGGCGGGTGCCAGGGTTCATGCCGCGGTATTTCATGATCATTGCCCCTGCCTTCTACCTCGCGATTGGCCTTGGCTTGCTCAACACCTGGCGGCGTGACCGCCTGATCGGCGGGGCGGCGATGGCGAGCATCACGCTGCTGTGGGCATGGTCGTTTGCGAGCCCTTCCGAGGTGCGGCCGGAGTTCCGCAAGACCGCCGAGTACGTGAGGGCGAACGCACAGCCCGGCGACGGCATCGGGTTCCTCGCTGGGTACGGGGAGCGTCCGTTCTATTACTACTTCCGTGTCGACGGGCTACGCCCTGTGCCGTTCCCCTACAGTGTCGGGGCCTCCCCAGAGGCCGTTGCGAGCCGGATTCCACAGGACGTAGCCAGGGCCGCTGCCAGCTTGCGGCGTGTGTGGTTGATTGAATATGAAGAATGGCTTTGGGACCCGAAGGCCGCCAGCCGAGAGTGGCTGAACCAACACGGCCACCTGCTGGCAGCGCAGCGGTTCGAGGGGGTCAGCGTCTCCCTTTTCGAGATGGCCGGCTAAATGACTACGGAGGCTTCTGCAATGCCGATTTGGTTCGCCCGCGGTATGCGTGCTGGGATTGCGGTCGCGCTGGTGGCGATCGCGCTGTCACCCCTGCTGGGCGATGTGTCGGCGAGCGTCCGCGTGCCCGAGTGCCCGCCGACTCCCACTGCGGTTGCGACTGTTGCGCCAGCAGCACCCCAGTCACCGGCGTTCTCACCAGGCCCGGCACAGCCCCTCACTGTGCCGGCCGCGACGCCGGGCACCGGGCCAAACCAGCTACCTGCCGCCACTACGGAACCTGCACCCACCACCGGCCCTACTACGGCCGCACCGTCCTCGCACAAGCGAGAAGCCGATGAGTATTTTTATGCCATCCGGAACCCCGCGCCCGCCGGGCAGCCTCTGCTGGCCCCGGTCCCACGCTCTGCGACCCCGCGATTGCCTGGAGGTTCGCCGTCCAATTGTGGCTCACCAGCCCCGCTTGCCTCGGGCGTGGGGCCGGCCTGGACCAGCATTGGCCCCTCGCCGACCAACGCTGGGCAGATCCCTGGTGGCGGCCCCGTCGCAGGGCGGGTCTACGCCGTGGTGCCCGACCCGGCCGACACCTCCGGCAACACGATCTACGTCGGCGCGGCTATGGGTGGCGTTTGGAAGACGGTGAACAAGGGCGCAACCTGGACCCCGCTGACCGACATGCAGGCATCACTGGCCGTCACCGCCATCGTGCTGGATCCTACAAACACCCAGCGTGTGTTTGCGGCTACGGGCGACATCACGCAGAGTAACCAGGCTTACGGCACATCCCGGTACTCGTACTTCGGGGCCGGCATCCTGTCTTCGAGTGACGGTGGCAGTAGTTGGTCGACGATTGGTGCCAGCGTTCTCACCGGACAGGCCATCTACGCCATGGACATGAGTCCGGCTGGGACCACGCTCTATGTGGCCGCGTCCGGTGGCTTCTACGTCGGCGCTTTCTCGGGCGGAGTGTGGACTTTAGTGCAGAAGGTAAGCGGCAGTTGGACGAGCGTTAAGGTCAACTCTGGAAACTCCGACATCGTTAACCTTGGTGGGTTCTTCTATTCCGCTACGTGCCCAGTTGGATGCGGCGGAGTCTGGCGCTACCAAGCGAGTACTGGTGTTTTCACTGCGAGCAGCCTAGGCGGGCCTGTTGGACCATTTCAGAGTGTTGGCCGAACCACCATCGCCGTAGACACGGCGAGCCCGAACTATGTGTACGCCAGCATGCAGTGTACGAACAGTTGCCTATTGGATGCGAGAGGGAAGACGGCGCCATGGTGGGGCGTGTGGGTATCGAGTGACTATGGATCGAGCTTCCGACAACTCGTTGCACCGATGGACGTGCCTCTTCCGAGCGATCCGAGCGGCGAAGAGAGCGAGTTCGATCAGGCTGGGTACGACTTATCACTCGGTGTAGACCCGTTGGACGATCATTACGTGTTCTTCGGGCTGGTCGACCTTTACAGCTACCAGTGGCCCACGTCAACGACCCCAGGAGCGGTCTCCTATCTTTCGTCCCCTGGCGTCCCGAACCCCTACTGCTACCTATGGGATCCTACCCACTCACGCCCCAATGGCATTCACTGCGATGTGCAGGCCATCGGGTTTGATTCGGCTGGGGCACTCTATGTCGGGACTGACGGTGGCGTATTCTCATCGCCGCCCGGCGGCCGCGGCGCCCAATGGGACAACCGTAACGGCAACCTGACAGTCGGCCAGTTCTATCCGGGAGTCGCCTACGACACCACCAATCCCAACAGGCTCCTGGTAGGGAGTCAAGACAACGCTTCCCAGACGTGGGCCGGCGCTACATGGCAGGTGACTCTCCCTACTGGAGATGGTGGTTATAACGCGATCGATGCGAACGACCCAACGAAAACCTGGTATGTCTCCAAGAACTACTTAGGTATCTGGAAGACGACGACTGGCACCACGCCATGGTCCTCGACCGGAGGGCCAAGTTGGTTCGCCGGCACGTGTGGGATGGAACCAGTTAGCGACCCATGCCCGTCGGACGTTCAGGGCGCGCTCTTCATTGCGCCCTTCGCGATGGACGCTGCCAACAGTCAGAACTTGCTCGCGGGCGCGGACCGGCCCTATCTAACCCGAAACGGCGCTATCAGTTGGCAGGACATCGGGAATGGGACAGCGTTCGGCCCGTTTTCAACTGACCCTCGCCAGGGCATCTCGGCAACGACAATTTGCCCCGATCCCTCGAACGGGGGCATTTTCTACCTTGGCACTAGTACAGGAAAGGCGTTCAAGACCACCAACGGGTTGAGCGCGGCTCCGACTTGGACGAACATTTCGTCCGGACTCCCCGGCCAATGGGTGACGCGCATCGTCTGCGACCCTATCAACGGCGCGGTCTACGCGACGCTGGGTGGCAGCGGAACAGGCAGCCCGCACGTCTTCAAGCGCACAGCAACTGCCACCTCATGGACCAGCATCGGGGGCCTCCCGGACACAACGGTCACGTCTCTGGCCCTTGACCAGCGGACGACCCCACCCACCCTTTACGCCTCAACGGACCTCGGCGTGTATCAAAGCACTGATGGCGCGGCCTGGGTGTTGTACGGCACCGGGTTCCCAAACGTCGCCATCACGGACCTCGTGCTCGATAGCGCACGAAGCGTGATGTTCGCGGCGACCCACGGTCGCGGCGTCTGGAAGATAGCCGTGTCCGCACCACCACCGACGCCCACGCCGACGCCCGGGAGTGCGCAAGCTACCCCCACCCCCGGGAGCGCACAGCCGACGCCGACGCCTGACAGTGCCCAGCCCACGCCTACCCCAGACAGTTCGCAACCCACGCCCACTGTGACCAGCACCGCCACGCCGACTGCGACCCTCACGCCGACAAGGACGTCCACGGCTACTGCCACCCAAACGGCCACGCCAACACCAGCGATGACGGCCACGGCCACCCAGACGTTCACGCCAACACCAACCTTCACCGCCACACTGACACCAACATTCACTCCCACAGCGACGCCGCCGCCGGGTCAGGTAGTCCTGCGCTTTGACCCGAACCCCGTGACGGCTGGGTTGAATGCCACGCCGGTGGACGTGAAGATCATGCTCGACACCGGGACCCAGGCGGTGGACGGCCTCGAAATGAGCGTCAGCTACGACATAACGAAGCTGGAGATCGTAGACACCAACACAAGTGTGGCCGGTACCCAGGTCGTGCCCGGCGCAGCGTTCCAGACCGTGCTGGCCAACAGCGTCAACACCGCCACCGGTCTGGTCACGTTTGCGGCCGGTGTCTTGGCGGGGCAGGCCCCGCCCGCAGGTACGCTCCATATTGCCACGCTGAAGGTGCGGGGGCTGGTGGAAGGCGCCTTCCCGCTGACCTTTGTGACAAGCAGCAGCACCGTGGTGCTCGCCGGCAATCCACTGCAGTTGGCGGTCACCAGCGGCAGTGTGCAGGTGGCGCCCAAGCTGTTGGCCGTCACCCGGCAACCCATCCGCGCTGCAAGCACGTTCGCCTTCGGCTTCCAACCGGTGGTCACCATGAAGGACGGCGCCGGCAACGTGCTGACCGATGACAACGCCACGGTAGTGACGCTGGCGCTGGCGGCCGGTACAGGGGCCGCGGGCGCGGCGCTCACCTGCGCCCAGACGACGGGTGGGGTGGCCACTATGACAGTGTCGAGCGGTGTGGCGGCCTTCGCCGGCTGTAAGATCGACCTGTCGGGCGCTGATTACCGATTGGAGGTCGTTGCCGCGGGATTCTCGGCCGTACAGACGGACAAGTTCACGGTGACGCTGGCGGGCGATACCAATGGCGACTGTAGGGTGACGATCGTGGACTTTTCGCTGGTGGTGGCCACCTTCGGCAAGAATTCCGGCAGTCCAGGCTGGACGACACCGAACGCCGCCGGCGTGGCGCCCTTCGCCGCCGACCTCAACGGCGATACCGCAGTGACCATCCTGGACTTCTCGGTCGTGGTCAGCCGGTTTGGCACGTCGGCCGGCGCCTGTGCACCGCCGTCCAATGGCAATCCTGCGCCGTAGCGCTGGCTGGCCGGTGTGGTTCTGGCGAGGGGCCACTTGACGCAGCCATCATTCGACGTTACGGTCGCGCGGTACCGTCGTGATGACATGCGCGCTGGATCGTCTGCTCAACTACGGACAGTAGTGTGAAATGTCACAGCATACGATACCAATTCAGCCTAGTATTACGCGCGACTGTGTGTCGGCAGTGTGTAAGATTCGTGGTAGGGTGATCATGGTTCCTTTTACGCATGTGATGACCTGTGTCGGCGGACCGGTGTGTTCCGGCGCTCCCTCTTCCAGCAGCCGCTCGTTGGCCCTGCCACAGGTGGCCGGTTGATGTGGTGGCGGGTTGGCGTGGCTGCTGCGCTCCCGCTGTTGGGGGCGGTGGTATTGCTTGCCCAGACAGAAACGCCGCCAGCGCCCGCCATGCCGGATCCCTCGGACGGCGTGTTTGGCGCCGTAGCGCCGGGTTCGGTGACGCTACAGAGCCCTGCATCCCAGCCGAGCGGCGCCCGGCTGCTGGCGCCCGAGGGCGCCGCTGCGCTACCCCAGCCGGAGTTGCGCGCACCGCAGCCCGCGCCGGCCGGTGTGCCGGCCGCAGCAGAGCCCGCGCCGGCAACCTCCCGCGCGGCGGCGGAGACCGCGCAGCCGGCCCCGCTGGGGCGGTCGCCGCTGGTGAGCCTACAGGTGGTGGCTCGGACCGTGAAGGTGGGCGAGGACCTGGTGGTGCGCCTGCACCTGATGTCCGCCACCCAACCGTTGGACGCGGTGCAGTTGATGGTGAGTTATCCGCCCGAGCTGCTGCGGGTGGCGACGCCGGCAACGCCGGTGGAGCCTGCGCCGGGCAGGCTGCTGCAGTGGGTGTTGCTGAACCGCAGCGACGCTACGCAGGGGAAGGTGGAACTGGCGCTGGGGCGGGACCCCGGGCAGCCGGCCGCCACCGGCGACTATGACCTGGGGACGCTGCGGCTGACGGCCGTGCGTTCTGGGCAGGCCGACATCCGGCTGAGCGGGCCGGTTGATGGCGCGTTTCAGGGTGCGCTGGTGACCGTGGAGTCGCAGGGCGCCGCAGTGACCGTGGGTGATTGAACCAATGACCTGTGCGAGCGCCGTGGCCAAGGCCCGGCGGTGAAGGAGTGAGGGAATGCGAGTATCGAACCCCTTCGATGTGCGCAAAGTAGTGCCGGCAATGGTGCGCGGTGTGAAGCGTTTACGCCGCAGCCCGCTTCCCGCGGTGGGGCTTGCCCTGCTGCTGGCGCTTACCTCGTCTCCGCTGGCGGCCGGCTCGGCGGCGCTGGCGAGCACCGGCCTGGAGCCCACGGCGGCCGACGGCGGCCTGCCCGGCGTAGTGGGCCCCGACACCGAACGCCTATCGGTGGTGACGCCGCCGACCCTGACGCTCAGCGTGACCCAGGGGCCGCCGTCTACCCGCACCTCGGCAAGCGGCGCGAACTTTGCCGCCAACGAGGTGGTGAAGCTGGCCTGGGACGGCACGACCGATGTGCTCGCCATTGCGAAGGCGGATGCAGGCGGCGCGTTTACCGCGTTCTTCAACGTTCCGCCCGGCCCCACTGGCACTGCCAGCGGCGGGCCGCACACCGTTACTGCGGTGGGTACCACCACCCCGACCGTCCCGGCTAGTTTCGTGGTCGATCCCTTCTCGGTGGGGGCGCTGCCCGCAAGCCCGGCCAATATCACCATCTCGCCAACGGCGGGCGCTTCCGCGGCCACGGTGACCATCGCCGGGTCGAACCTGGGCGCGGCGCAGCCCTTGACCGTCTACTGGGTGGCAACCGCGGCCACGCTCACCCCCAGCGGCACCACGGCGACCGATGCCAGCGGCGCCTTTACCGGCGCTTCTGTGCCAACGCCCAACGCCACCACCGGCGGGTATCTCATTTCCGTGATCGGTGGCACCAGCGGCATCAGCGCAACCGGCCGTTTCGTGGTGGGCGCCAACGTGTTTCTCTCGCCGACCGCCATCGGCCTGCGGCCGGGCCAGACGTCGCAGCCCATTACCATCACCCTCGACACCGGAACCGTGCAGGTGAACGGCGCCGAGCTCGCGCTGACCTTCGACCCGACCCTCATTCAGGTGTTGGATGCGGGCGGCACCTGCGGTAGCGGACCGGTGCGTATGACCCCGGGGGCCACATTCGACACCTGTCTCTCGAACGAGGTCGACAACACCGCTGGTACGATCGCATTTGCCGCGGGTAAGCTTTGCACGACCTGCCCAAGCGGGACGTTCACTCTCGCGACGTTCACGGTGCAGGCCAAGGCCGGGGCGAACGGCAGCAATCCCATCAGATTGCTGACGGCCACCATCACGGACACCAGCGCTAACGTGCTGCCGACCATCAGGGCAGGCACCGGCGTAGTAGTCAGCCCACCGAATGCAAGCGCCAATCCGACGACGACCCCGGCGGGTTCGCCCGTAGTGGTAAAGGGTGGGTTCTGGGATCCGTCCGGCGGCGCTCTCACCATCGCGTGGGATGCTCCGGCAAACACGCTGGCATCGCCGACGCCCGATGCCAATGGCCGATTCTCAAGCACCGTCACAGTTCCAGCGGCCACCACTGCGGGCGCGCACAACATCTCCGTAAGTCAGGGCAGCGGTGGCGCTCAGGTCACCAAGCTGGTGCCCATAACGGTTAGTACCCCCGACTTCACCGCCACACCCTCGCCGGTTGGGCGGGGGCTGGGGCTGGGCATCAGCGGCACGGGTTGGGCGCCGGGCCAGACCGTCGCTATCGCCTTTGACGCTTCGGCCCAGACCACCACGCCGGCTACAGTGACCGCCGATCCGACCGGCGCGTTCAGCGCGGTCTTCATCGTGCCCGCCAACGCCGCCGACGGCAGCCACAACGTAACCGTCAGCCAGATCAGCGGCGCGGTGACGAAAACGAACCCAGTGACCGTCACGGCCGCCGACTTCACCCTGACGCCGAGCCAGGGGCCGGTGGGCCTCACGGTCACTGCGGCGGGTACCGGCTGGGCGCCAACCGCCCCGGTCACCTTCACCTTCGACGGCGCCAGCATCACCACCACGCCGTCTTCTGTGGCGCCTAACGGCGGCGGCGCGTTTAGCGCGACCTTCGTGGTGCCGAACAAGGCCAACGGCTCCTACTCGGTAGTGGCGACCCAGTCCGGCACCGTCACCAAGACCAAAACGTTCACCATCGCGCCCTCATCGTTCACCGTCACCGCCGGCGACGGCCAGACCGGCGTGGTCAACAGCAGTTTCGCCACCCTGTTGGAGGTGACTGCGATTGCTGGTACCGGCCTGCCGATCCAGAACAACCCGGTCACCTTCACCTTCTCGTCGACGCCCGCAGGCGCCACCGGCCAGCTCATCAGCGGCAGTGCAGTGCCATGGACCGTCCCAACCAACGCCCAGGGCAAGGCGAACATCAGCCTCAAGCTTGGGAACAAGGTGGGCACTTACACGGTGACCGCCTGCACCGACATGAACGCTGACGGCGACACCACCGACGCCGGTGAGTGCATCGGCATCTCGGCCACGGCCACGGCCGGCCCGGCGGCGACACTGTCGCTGGTCAGCGGCAGCCCGCAGTCGGCCACGGTCGGTACGGCCGTTCCCGCCCAGTTGGTGGTGAAGGTGACCGATGTCGACGGTAATGCCGTGGCGGGCACCGCGGTCACGTGGGCCTTCGGCTCCGTCCCGCCCTCCACCAGCGGCCATACCATCCTGCCGGCTTCTGTTCCTACCGACTCGGGCGGCCTGGCGAAGGCCACGCTGACGCTGGGCACCAAGGCAGGCCTCTATGGCGTGACTGCGACCTCCGGCACGCTCAGCGGGTCGCCGGTGCCGTTCAATGCCACGGCCACTGCCGGCGTCGCCACCAAGTTCCTCAAGGCGACGCCCAGCGGCGACGGCCAGTCGGCGCAGGTGACTACGGCGCTGGGCAACCATCTCATGGTGCTGGTGACCGACGCGAACGACAACCCAGTGCAGGGCGCCACGGTGGACTGGACCGTGCCGGCGGCACCGGCCGGCGCGACCGGGCAGTCGGTCTCGCCGTCGTTCCCGACCACCAACCTGAACGGCCTCTCGATGGCCACCTTCGTGGTGGGCACCAAGGTGGGCGGTTACACAGTGCGGGCGGCTTCGGCCGGTTTCACCAGCCTGGACTTTACGGCGACCGGTACGGCGGGCGCCGCCGCCAGGATCACCAGGGTGAGCGGCGACCCGCAGACGGGTGGCGCCGGCACGGTGCTGGCCAACCCGTTCGTGGTGCTGATCACCGACGCCAACGACAACCCGGTGCAGGGCAAGCCGGTGCTGTGGACGCTGACGAGCAGTCCGGATACCAGCCCTGTCCCGACCGGTATGGTGCTGACACCGCCCAGCGGCCCCAGCGGCCCCGACGGCAAGGCGCAGACATTCCTCACGCTCGGCAATAGGGCGGGCGTGTATACCGTAAGCGGCGCCGCCGACCTCAACAACAACTCCGCGTTCACCGACAGCGGCGAGGCGGTGACCTTCAACGCCACCGCTCAGATGGACATCGCATCGCTGACCATCATCTCCGGCAACACCCCGCCGCAGGGCGGTACGGTGGGCAATCCGCTCACGGCGCCGTTCGTGGTCGAAGGCCGCGATGCCAACGGTGATCTGGTGGCTGCCGGCAAGGACATCGTGTTCACCATCACCGGCCAGCCGGCGGACGCCACCGGGGCCGATATCGACCCGGCGGCGGGCGCACAGACCACCACCACCGTAGCCACCGACTCCGCTGGGCGTGCCCAGGCCACACTGAAGCTGGGCAGCAAGGTCGGGGCGTATGCGGTCGACGTCACCTACAAAACCGTGCCGAAGGTGACCTTCACCTCCTCGGCCGGCCCGGCCGCGGCGGCCATCATCAGCAAGGCGGCGGTCGGCGATAACCAGTCCGCCCCCATCAACACTCCGCTCCCCCACCCCCTTGCGGTGAAGGTGACGGACCAGTTCGGCAACAATGCGCCGGGCGCCAGCGTGACCTTCACCATCACGGGCCAGCCCATTAACGCGACCGGTCAGAGTCTGTCCGGCGCAGGCCCCGTCGACGCTCCCCTTGCGGCAAGTACCTCGGTGACCGTGAGCACTGATGGCAACGGCATGGCCTTTGCCGGCCTGCTGCTCGGCAGCAAGGTGGGCACGTACACCGTGGCCGCCACCTCGGGCGGGCTCTCGGGCTCGCCGGTCACCTTCACGGCCACGGCAACGGCCGGCCCCGCGGCAAACATCTCGCTGGTATCGGGCGATCCCCAGAACGGCGTGGTGCTGAGCACGCTGGGCGACATGGTGGTGCTGGTCACCGACGCCGGCGGCAACCCAGTGCAGGGCTTCGTCGTGGTCTGGGAGTCAGTGACCTCGCCGGCGGGAGCAAGCATCCCAGGACAAGTGCAGGCCGCCACCAGTTCCACCGGCGCTAACGGCCAGGCCAGCATGAAGCTGACGCTAGGCGGCATGTCCGGCGCGTACACGGTATCGGCGGCCGGCAGCGGGCTCAATGGTTCGCCTGTGGTATTCCACGCCACCGGTAACCCAGGCCCGGCCGCTTTCGTCTCGGCGTTCAGTGGCACCCCGCAAACGGGCGCCGCAGGCGCCGCGCTGGCCAGCCCACTGGTGGTGCTGGTCACCGACGTGGGCGGCAATCCCATCAACAATCAGTTGGTGCAGTGGGCGTTCCTCTCCAAGCCCGACGGCACCACCGGCAACGTAGTATCGAACGGTGGCGTGAGCACCACCGGCGCCAACGGGCAAGCGTCCATTGGCGTCACCCTCGGCAATAAGACCGGCGACTACCTTGTGTCGGCCAGTTTCACCGGCATGACCGGCCCGCAGGCGCTGTTCAAGGCCACCGCCACGGCCGGCGCAGCGGCGAAGTTGGTGCGGGTCAGCGGCGGTGATGGGCAATCGGCGCTGATCAATACAGCGCTGCCCAATCCGCTGGTGGTGCAGGTTACCGACATCGTGGGCAACCCGGTGAACGGCGTGTCCGTCACGTGGACCATCACCAACACCCCGTCGGCGGCTGCTGGCCAGGACGTCGACCCGAACACCGCCGGTGCGCAGTCGACCGTCAATTCCACCAGCGACACCGGTGGTTTCGCATCCACCACACTGACTCTGGGCAGCGTGGCAAGCACCGCCGGAAACGCGGCGACGCTGTATGTGGTGACCGCCACCTCCGCGGGCCTCACGCCTTCGCCATCGCCGCTGACGTTCTCGGAGACCGCAAGGGCCCCAGTGCCGTCGGAGCTACGCAAGACCTCCGGTGATGGCCAGGCCGGCCTGACCGGCAGCGCGCTGCCGAAGCCGTTCGTGGTAGGGGTGTTCGATGCGTCGGGCAAGCCGATCCCTAACATCAACGTGACCTTTGCCTTCAATACGGTGCCACCTGCGGCAGCCGGCCAGTCGCTTTCCGCGACGGTCAATGTGCCCACCAACAGCGACGGCGAAGCGTCCAGCACCCTGACGCTGGGAAGCGTCGCAGGCAACTACAGCGTCGACGTCACTTCGGGCACACTCACCAAGGTAACCTTCAGCGCCCCCGCGACCGCCACCAAGAAGCTGGTTCCGGGAACCGGTGGTGAGCAGACCGGCGTGGTCGGCACCACCCTCAAGCGGCAGGTGGCCGTGGCGGTACAGGACCAGAACGGCGAGGGCCTGAAGGGCGTGCAGGTGGCCTTTGCGGTGAGTGGCGGCGGCAGCGCCACCACCCCGGTAACCACCGACGATGGTGGTGAGGCGCGCAGCACCATCACGCTGGGCGGGACGGCCGGGGCGCAGACCATCACCGTGACCTGCGCGGCGTGTGATCCCACGGCGAACTCGGTGACGCTCCCAGCGTTCGCGCTGGGCACCCAGACGCTCAGCGGCAACATTAAAGCGATCGACAACCTAGGCAGCGCCATCAACATCCCGACGGGGGCCGACGTGCGCGTCTTGCTGAGCCAGCCGTCGCTTGGCCTCAGCTTCAGCACCAACTTCACCAACGGCGCGGCCGCAGCCACCGTGCCCTTCAGCGTGACCATGGCTCCGGGAGACGGTGTGCTCTCGGTCGATGTGGTCGGCTTCGGGCCGGCGGAGGCGCGAGCCGTTGCGATGAGCACGGCGGGCGTGCAATCGCCGACCGCGGCCACGTTGTTGTTCACCCTTGTGAAACCTGGGGTGACGCTGACTGGCCGAGTATTCGCACCCAACGGCACCACCCCCATCGTGGGCGCCAACCTGACCGCGGTGGAGGTTGACCCCGCCACGGCCGCCGATCCACAGCCGCCCGCTGGTGGCCGCACGGTCACGGTACCCTCCCTTGCTGGCGGTAACTTCACCCTGCCGGTGCCCCCCAACACTTTCTGGAAAGTGATGGCGACGGCGGTATACCGTGGTACGACCTCGCTGGACGCCGACATCAACGGCATTGCCGACATCGTGCCCTCGACGACTATTGGCGCCGCCAGCCTCGACATCGTCTATCCGGGCTCAGTGAACCTGACCGGTACAGTGCGGGTGGACGGTGCATTGCTAGGGAGCGCGAACGTGAGCGTGCGCCCCGACGCCAGCACCACCCGTTCGCCGGGCGGCGCTGTCACGGCGGGCAACGGCGCGTACACCATGCCGCTGCCAATCCCGCCGGTGGGGGCCCGCTACGGGTTCTTTGTGACGGTACGTGATACCAGGGTCTCGTCGAACGCTGGCGAGTTGCACGCCCGCTTCATCGGCGTCAACAGCGCGGGGCGCTGCCTCGATTTCAGTAGCGTCATCGTACCCTGCGTGTTGAACTTCACGGCATCGTCGAACACGGTGCGGGTCAACTTCGTCAACGGCGGAGGCAGCCCGGTGGCCGTCAACGCCTTCATCTCGGCGTCAAGTACCGCGGTCTTCGGCAGCCAGCAGTTCGCCAACCCGGTGAACGGTGAGGTAAGCCGAGGCGCATCCACCGTGAGTCTTGATGTAGTGGCGACCGACTCGCAGGCTGGGGTTGCCGCTACGGCATACAACTTCTTCTTCTGGGTCGACGGGTTTGGCACACTGCCCGGGCAGACGGCCACGGTGCCGGGTGACAAGTCGCTGACCGTGGTGGTGCCAACACCGTTCACCCTCAAGGGTAAGGTGACCAGCGATGGCGCCACGGCGGTGGGGGGCGCGACGGTGGACGCGGTGAATGCCACATTCCCGGGCAACCCGGTGCTCTCTGCTGCCGACGGCACCTACAGCATCACGCTGCCGGGTACGGCGGCGTCCTACACGGTCTCGGCGGCGAAGGGCGGAGCCATCCCGCAGTCCCGCAATGTCGACGTGACCAACAACACCACCGGCATCGACTTTGTCCTGGCTCCGTTGAGCGGGCAGAACACCATCCGCGGCATCGTCAGCGGGCCGTCGGTGGGTGTGCCGGTGCGCATCACCGCTCGCAGCAGCGACGGCCGCACGGTCAGCGTGAGCCGTGGCGCCAGCGGCCCCAACTGTGACGGCGCCAACGCGCCGGCCCCAACGGGGTACTGCATGACGGTGGGCGCCGGCACCTGGCGGGGGGGGGCCACCGCCGACGGCTTCCGCGCTGCCGGACTGACGGGCCTGGATACCACCGGTGGGTCGCTCACCGGCCAGAACATCGTTCTCCTTCCCATCAAGGTCCAGTCGCCGGATACGGCGCAATGTCTGGACACCGAGGGTTGCAGCGTGAACGGTAGGATCCCCGGCGGTCTGGTGATTCTGGTGGTGCCACCCACGGCGGCGGGCAACACGGGCAACCCCATCACGGTCAACATCAAGGTGACCACCGATGCACCGCCAACGGGCACGTTTACGCCGGTGCTCACCACGCCAGACGGTGACCCAGTGGCCATCGAAATCAGGGTGACCAACAGCAACAACCAGCTCATCACGCAGTTCAACAGCCCGCTCACGCTGTCGATCTACGGCTCCGTGTCGGGCAGCTTCAGCGGCACCGGCTTCTTCAACGAAGCCACGGGCAACTGGGTGACGCTGTCGAACTGCACGCAGACGACGCAAGGCGCAAATGTCAGCAGCGTGAGGTGCGAGACTGACCACCTCACCAAGTTCACCATCTTCTCGTCGAGCGGTGGCTCGACGCCTGCACCGGCACCTGCACCGGCACCTGCGGGCGGTGGTGGTGGTGGTGGTGGCAGTGGTGGTGGTGGTGGCTCGACCGGGCCAACCGGCACACCGACGGACTCCACCTCGATGTCGGTGGGCCCGGGCGGCGGCACGCTGACGCTTGATGGATCGAGTGTCGACTTCCCGGCGGGGTCGCTGGGCGGCAACAGCACCGCCTCGCTCGACACGGTGTCGCTGGACAGCGACGGCAGTAGCACCACTGCAATCAGGTTGGAAGCTGCGGGGACAGCGAAGGTGCCGGTGGCCGAGGGCCACGCCTTCGGGTCGTACGCGGTCAACTTCCAAGTGAAGGACGGAGCCGGAAAGCCGGTGACCTCGCTGGGTAAAGCAGTCACCATCCGCCTACGGTACAACGCTTCGGACGTGACGGCGGCGGGTGGCCAGCTCGCCGGCGTGCGGCTGATGTGGCTGGACGACACCGACCCATTAAAGAAGCGCTGGGTCGATCTAGGGGCCAGCGCCGATTCGGTGGCGATGGTGCTAACTGCCACGACGAAGGGGACCGGCATCTTCTCGGTGATGGCTGAGTTGCCCACGCCGAACACGCTGCAGCCGGCATCGGGCCTCGTGGCCAACAACTACGCACCGCTGCTGAGTTGGAAGAACCCGGCCGGCACCACGCAGTACCAGATCCAGATCCTGCCGTTCAACAACGATGGTCCGGGCATCAACCTGATCCGGAACGCCGAGCTGAATTACCAGGTGAACGCGCCGGTATTCGGCCAGGGCAACTACGTGCTGCTGCCGGGCATGACGTACACTTGGCGGGTTCGCACGTCGATCTCGACGGACGCAATGACCGAGACCTCGGCGGGTTGGAGCAACTGGGTGACCAGTAGCTTCCGCACGCCGTTGGCGACCAGCGCCGGCATCTCGCTGGTTGGTCCACAACCGGGAGCAATAGTCGAGTCGCTGACGCCGACGCTGACCTGGGACAACACGAACAGGAACGTGTTCTACTACGAAGTGCAGGTCAGCAAGGCGTCGGACTTCGGCGACAGCGGCTTCCTCTACTGGGAGCTGCGCCATGGGGCGATCACCACTCCTGCCAACAGCTACCGGATACCAAGCCAGTACCCATTGGAGGCCGCTACCACGTACTACTGGCGGGTGCGGCCACGGGTGCAGGGTGATGGCCAGCCGGTCGACTGGTCGACCACGGGGTCATTCCAGGCGCCGTAACACGACCAAGGACTAAGAGGAGGAGCGGCGATCCGCAGAGCGGACCGCCGCTCCCCTGTCCCCGGAGGAGCGTTGTGATGGTAAAGCGCAAAAACAGGTGGAGCATCGGTGCGGCAGCCGTGGCTGCGTTGGTGGTGCTCGGCATGCTGGCGGGCAACGCCCAACGCGCGTCAGCGGCCGGCAGCGTGGCGCTCTCGCTCGACCCGGTGGCGCAAACCGTGGCGCCGGGCAGCAGCTTCACGGTGGCTATTTGGGCCGACACGGGCACTCAGCCGGTGGACGCCATCGAAGTCCACCTGCGCATACCCGTCAACCAGCTCGAAGTGGTGGATGCCGATACTACGAAGCCGGGCATCCAGATAACGCCGGGCGCCGCATTACCCACACAACTGGTCAATAGCTTCGACGCGACTTCCGGCGAGGTGCAATACGTCGCCGGCATCACACCCGGACAGGCCCCAGTTTCCGGCAAGCTGCAGGTAGCCACCATGGCGCTGCGCGCAAAGATCTCTGGGGCGGCCACTATCACCTTTATGGCTGGGAACAGCGCGGCATCTGTAGGGCTAGAGGTGCCGGTAACCACCTCTGCCGGCAGCAGCGTGACGGTAACAACCGACGGCGGCACACCTGCGCCCGCAACGCCGACAGTGACCCCCGTACCCGCAATCCCCACGGCCACCCCAGCGCCCACGGCCACTCCCGGCGCTTCTGGCAGTGTGACCACTGCAACCGGCGGTACCGTCACTCAGGCCGGCGTGAGGCTGACGTTTCCGGCCGGTGTGCTGGCTACCAGCCCCACGTTGCTGGTGACGGTGGGTCTGCAGGCGGCACCGGCCAACCTGCCGGCCGGTACGGTCGCAGGCACCGTCGCGTTTCAGGTGACCTGGACCGGCAGTCAGGGCACCGCCGTGGTGCAACTTGACCGCGAAGTAGACTTGGAGGTGCTGCCGGCCGCCGAAGATCTACGGCTGGCGAGTGGTGATATCGGCCGGCTGCGGCTGGCGCGGTTCGACAGTAGCACGGGCGCGTGGGTGGACCTACCCGGCGACCAGATATCGGGCACGGTGCACGGCCGCACGCTGCAGGCCGGGTCGTTCGCCCTGCGGGTCGACTTGGCGGCGCCCTCGGGGCTTGCAGCACCCTCGACCCCGCTGGCTCCCGGTGTCTCGGTACCCCTGAGCTGGATGGTGCCGTTGAACGTGACACAGGCGCACCTGCAGGTGGTACCGGCGCGGCGGGATGGACCGGGCGTCAACCTCATCTTTGGCGATGGCCCGCAGGTGACCGGCGGCCAATTCCTATTGGAAGCTCCGGTGTTGGGCGCAGGGCCGTATGTGCTGCTGCCCGGCATGGGGTACACCTGGCGGGTGCGCACCAGCACGGTAGCCACCGGCTTGGGCGAGAACGACAATGGGTGGAGCAAGTGGGTGGAGGGGAGCTTCCGCACCGCACCACCGTCCACCAGCGGCTTGAGCCCTATCGCTCCGCTTACCGGCGCCATCGTGGTGGGCCTCACGCCCGCACTGGTGTGGCAGAACGCCGAACCCGGCGTGTTCTACTACGAGGTGCAGGTGAGCCAGGCAGCCGACTTCGGTGACAGTACCTTCCTGTACTACGAGCTGCGGCATGGTGGGGTAACTGCGCCGCCGAACAGCTACACCGTGCCGCCGGCGTTCCCGCTGCAGGCGGCGTCCACCTACTACTGGCGGGTACGGCCGCGCGTGCAGGGCGACGGCACATCGGTGCCGTGGCCACCGGCCTGGCAGTTCAAGACGGCATAAAGCTACGGCGCCCATCTCTGCCAAGCTGGCCGGGGCTCAGTGCCGTCATTTCGGAAGGCAACCGGACAGCGCAGCTATATGCCAGCGGGCACCGGCTACCGTGGCGAAGGTGCGCTGGGAACCCCCAACGCAGGACATTGACTCATGGCCGCGGGCGCAATTCATTGCGCCCCTACAGCCCTGACGGCCATTTGGTGGTAGGGGCGGCATTCATGACGCCCGCTTGGCTCAACGGCCGCGCCAGGGGTGGCCGGGCAGGCCGGGCGCTTTGGTGCGCAGCGTGTAGACGGAGGTGCGGGCGGTCAGGAATAGCGTGCGCATGTCGTCGCCGCCGAATGCCAGGTTGGCGGGCTGCTCGGGCAGGCGGATGATACCGAGCCGGAAGCCGTCGGGCGTGAACACCCACACGCCGCCCGCGCCGGTGCAGTATATGTGCCCCTCCGTGTCCAGTTTCATGCCGTCAGGCACGCCCACGGTCTCCTCCGAGGCCATGTCGGCGAAGATACGACGCCGCACCACCGACCGGTCGGCGGCCAGGTCGAGCACGTGCATGTATTGCAGACGTGTGTTGGAAACGTAAAGTGTCCGCTCATCCGCCGAGAGCGCTAGGCCGTTGGGCAGCTCGCACTCGGCTACCAGGTGCACGGTGCCGGCGGGCGCCACCCGGTACACGGCGGCGGGCAGTTCGCGGTCGGCGAACGGCAGCCGGCCGGCCGGGTCGGTGAAGTAGATGCTGCCGTCGGACCCACAGATGACATCGTTGGGGCGGTTGAGGCGCTTGCCTTCGTAGCTGTCGGCCACTACGGTCACCGAGCCGTCGGCGTGAATGCGGGTGACGCGCCGGTTGCCGCCCTCGCAGATGACCACGTTGCCCTGGGGGTCGAAGGTGGCGCCGTTGCCCTCGCCGGTGTTCTCGCGAGCCACCTCGGGCTGGCCCCCTGGCCGCAACCGGTACAGGCGGCTGGTGCGAATGTCGACGAAGTAGTAGAAGCCCTGCGGGTCCCACAGCGGCCCCTCGGTGAACGCGAAGCCGGTGGCGAGTCGCTCCGGCTCGGTGGACTCGAGGATAGCGGTGAGGGTCTCGTTCATAGCGGGCCTCCGGCGGATGGTGAGGCCATTATGCCAGGAGTCGCGGGCGTGGTGCGGCCCAATCCTCCCCCTTGGTGGGAGAGGATTGATGGGGGTAGAACGGTTGGCGCCCCTAGTCCTGCCCCTCCAGGTAGGCCCAGAGGGTGGTGAGGCTTTTGGCGAGGGGTTGGGCGCTGTCAAGCACGAGGCGGTCGATGGACCAGGGTTCGAACTGGGCGGCCACCGTCTCCACGTCCAACCACTCCAGCTCGCGCATGCCGCGCACGCCGCGCTGCCGCTCCTCCAGCCGCTGGCGGTGCAGGGCGGGGTCGGAGCAGATGCACTCCACCGGCAGGAAGCGGGCTTGGTGGCGCTTGGCTAGGTCCCACCAGGAGGCGCGCAGCCGTTCGTAGGCAGTGACGCTATCGAGGATGGCGGACTGCCCCAGCTTGAGCTGGTTTTCGGCCAGCAGCGACATCACTTCGTAGCTCATCCAGCCGGCGCGGTCGTAGCCCATGCCGGAGCGCGCGAGGGTGCCGTGCAACTCGTCCTTGCTGTACAGCGGGCTCTGCAGCCGGCGGGCCGCCTCCACCGCGAAGGTGGACTTGCCAGTGCCGGGCAGGCCGGAGAACACGATGAGGCGTAGGGGCGTGGGTTCCAATGAGGTGGGTTGCCGCTAGTAGGCGCCGTGGCCGCTGAGGACGGCGGGGATGGTGCGCAGCAGGATCTGGAGGTCGAGGCCTAGCGACCAGTTGCGGATGTAGGAGATGTCGAGCAGCACCATCGCGTCGAAGGGCAGCTCGCTGCGGCCGCTCACCTGCCACATGCCGGTCAGGCCGGGCGCCACCGACAGCCGCCGCAGGTGCCAGTCCTCATACTGCTCCACCTCCGACGGTAATGGCGGGCGGGGCCCCACCAGGCTCATGTCGCCGGCCAGCACGTTCAGCAGTTGTGGCAGTTCGTCCAGGCTGGTGCGGCGCAGCCAGCGGCCGGTGCCGGTGATGCGTGGGTCGTTGCGCATCTTGAAGATAGGGCCATCAGCTTCGTTGTGGGCCATCAGTTCGGCCTGGCGACGCTCGGCATCCACGTACATAGACCGGAACTTCAGGGCGTCGAATACCCGGCCGTCCCTGCCCACCCGCCGCTGTACGAACACCACCGGTCCCGGTGACCCCCACTTGATGGCCAGTGCGACGGCGAGCCAGAGGGGCGACCCCAGCAACAGCACCGTGCCGGCCACCGCAATGTCCATGGCCCGCTTCAGCAGCAGGTCGCTGCCGCGGATGGTGAGATCGCGCGGGCCGATGAGCGGGATGCCGCGGAGTTCGGCCACATCTACTGGGCTCAGGCTGATGCTCATCTCGAACAGGTCGGGCACCACCTTGTAGGCCACGCCCTCGCCGGCGCAGGCCCCGGTCATGGCCGAGAGGAGCTGATGCTCCTCCGGCGGCAGCGCCATGATCACTTCGTCGATCTGGTGGCTGTGCAGCGTTTGGGCGAGGTCGGTCACGGCGCCCAGGCACTGGAAGCGGCCGATGTCCTGGATGGCGTGGGGGTGGACGAACCCGACCAGCCGGTAGCTGATACCCGGCTCGGTGGTGAGGAAGTACATGACGGCCTGCGCTAGGCGTCCGCTGCCCACCACCAACACCCGCTCCACGCCGATGCCGCGGCGCCGCAGCAGCGTGAGCGCCACCCGCCCGAGCACCCGGTCGGCCACCAGCAGCGCGGCGGTGAGCGCCCACGCCATGATGAACAGGCCGCGGGAATAGGCCAGACCGCGGGTGAGGAACACCATGCCGAACAGCAGCATCATGGTGAGACTGAGGTACTGGACGATGTTCCACGCCTCGTCCACCAGCGGCCGCCGTAGCACGCTGTCGTACATGCGGCTGACGCGGCCCACCAGGAAAAAAGCGAGCGTCACCGCTGCAATGAGCGGAATGTAGGAGTCGACGGGCACGAAGTTCTCATCGGCCACATCGCCGCCCACGCCGAGGGCATAGCGCAAGTAGTAGGCCGCCACGAACGCGACCACGGCGAGCACAAGGTCGGCGAATTGGACCGCCAGCCGCACCGTGCGCTGAAAGCGCAGAGCGTTGGCCCTGCGGCCTTCGAGCACAGCGGAACTTTCCAGAGACACTCTCGCGTCGGGAACAACCCTCATCATATATACCTAAACGCGGGTCGACCCGCTTTGGCACAGTGGCATCATTGTACCAAAGCGGCGGGTTGGGAATCGGGAAGTTGAGGAACTGAGGAGTGGACGAGAGTGGACCGGGCACATTCCTTGACAGGAGGTAGTATTTAGACTTATTCTGCCGCGCAAGTTCACCCGTTGGATAGAGCAGTGGTGTGGGCCCAATGCTATAGACGGGTTCTAAGGCACGGCTTGCTAGGACGGAGCCACAATGCAACGGCAACTGCGGATGACGCCCCAACGGGAGGCCGTGCTGGAAGTGGTGCGCGAGGCCGATGACCATCCAACAGCACGGCAGATTTATGAGCGCGTCAGACATGGCATGCCTCGCTTTTCCTATGGCACCGTGTACAACGCCCTCGCTGCGCTGGCCAAGCAGGGCGAGGTGCTGGCGCTCGCCTTCGGCGACGGAGCAAGCCGGTACGACGGACGGAATGACCGCCACGACCACGCCCTCTGCCTAGGTTGTGGACGGCTGAAGGACATCGAGAGCCGTCTGCCTGAGACGTCGAACGTCGCAGCGGCGACACAGAGTGGGTTCCGCATCACCGGTCACCACATTGAGTTCTACGGCTATTGCCCGGAGTGCTTACGCAGTTGAAGGGACGTTACCCCATGACACATCGGTTTGACACCTAGGTAGGCGATAGTCTTCCGACCAAACGCGGTTTCAAAATGAACGTGCGCTGCATGTAGCAAATAACCAGAAGGAGACACGAAATGCCGACGAACCAAGACTGGTGGCCGAATCAGCTGAGCCTGAAAGCGCTCCGCCAGAACTCGCCCTTGTCCGACCCTATGGGCAAGGATTTCAACTACGCTGAGGAGTTCAAGACCCTTGACCTGGATGCCCTGAAGAAGGACATCTTTGCGTTGATGACGACGTCGCAAGACTGGTGGCCGGCCGACTATGGCCACTATGGGCCGCTCTTCATTCGGATGGCCTGGCACAGCGCCGGCACCTACCGCATCAGCGATGGCCGCGGCGGTGGCGGCTCCGGCTACCAGCGCTTTGCGCCCCTCAACAGTTGGCCCGACAACGCGAACCTCGATAAAGCGCGCCGGTTGCTCTGGCCGATCAAGCAGAAGTACGGCCGGAAAATCTCGTGGGCCGACCTGATGATCTTCGCCGGCAACTGTGCCTTGGAGTCGATGGGCTTCACAACGTTCGGATTCGGTGGCGGGCGCGAGGACGTTTGGGAAGCTGACGAGACGAACTGGGGGCCGGAGGAGACGTGGCTTGACGACAAGCGCTACAGTGGCGACCGGCAACTCCAGGAGCCACTTGGCGCCGTGCAAATGGGCCTGATCTATGTGAATCCGGAGGGGCCGAACGGCGTCGCGAGCGCGCTGGCCGCGGCCAGGGACATCCGAGAGACGTTCCGCCGCATGGCGATGAACGACGAGGAGACGGTGGCGCTCATCGTCGGCGGGCACTCGTTCGGCAAAGCCCACGGCGCCGCACCGGCGGCGCCGAACGTCGGTCCCGAACCCGAGGGCGCCCCCATGGCGCAGCAGGGCCTCGGCTGGAAGAACAGCTATGGTAGCGGCAAGGGTGGCGATACCATTACCAGCGGGCTTGAGGGCGCCTGGACGCCCACCCCGGTGCAGTGGGACAACAGTTTCCTGGAGACCCTGTTCGGCTACGAGTGGGACCTGACGAAGAGCCCTGCCGGCGCGCAACAATGGACGCCGACAGACCCCGCAGCGGCGAACGCGGTGCCGGATGCCCACGATCCGTCGAAGCGGCACGCCCCCATAATGCTCACGACCGACCTCGCCCTGCGCATGGACCCGATCTACGCGCCGATTGCGAAGCGCTTCCTCGATCACCCGGATCAAACGGCAGACGCATTCGCCAGGGCGTGGTACAAGCTGACGCACCGCGACATGGGGCCCCGCACGCGGTATCTCGGTTCGTTGGTTCCTGCAGAGCCGCTGGTGTGGCAGGACCCCGTCCCCAACGTCAATCATGAGTTGATCGGGGCGCAGGATATCGCTGGTCTCAAGGCCAAGGCCCTCGCATCGGGATTGTCCGTTTCCCAACTGGTCTCGACGGCCTGGGCCTCGGCGGCATCGTTCCGCGGCACCGACAAGCGTGGTGGAGCGAATGGGGCGCGCATCCGCCTTGCGCCGCAGAAGGATTGGGCAGTGAATAACCCGGCCGAGTTGGCGAAGGCGCTGCAGACACTGGAGCGAATCCAAACGGAGTTCAACAGCTCGCAGACCGGTGGGAAGCGGGTCTCGCTCGCTGACGTAATCGTCTTGGGCGGGTGCGCAGGCGTCGAGCAGGCGGCGAAGAACGCCGGGCACGCCGTGCAGGTTCCCTTCACGCCGGGCCGCATGGATGCGTCGCAGGAGCAAACCGACGTGGAGTCGTTTGCTGTGCTCGAACCCACCGCAGACGGGTTCCGCAACTACCTGCGAGGCGAGCACCCCAAATCAGCAGAGGAGTTGCTGGTGAATCGGGCGAGCATGCTGACGCTGACCGCTCCGGAAATGACGGTGCTTGTGGGCGGCATGCGCGTCCTGCAGGCAAACAGCGGGCAGTCCGAACTCGGCGTCTTCACCAAGCGGCCCGGGACGTTGACCAATGACTTCTTTGTGAACCTGCTCGACATGAACACCGAGTGGCAGGCGGCCTCCGCATCCGAGGACGTGTTCGAGGGGCGCGCGCGCGGGACTGGTGATGTCAAGTGGACTGGTACCAGGGCAGACCTTGTTTTCGGTTCGGACTCGCAACTACGAGCGTTGGCGGAAGTCTACGCATGTGACGACTCGCAGCAGGTGTTGGTGCGGGACTTCGTGGCTGCGTGGGACAAGGTGATGAACCTTGATCGCTTCGACCTTGCCTGATCTGGGAATGGACACTTCTGGGACACACGTCCGGTAGTTAGACAGACTTGAGGTGATGCTGCCGAGTGGCAGCGAAGCCCCTGAGAAGGAGGGCAGTCCCCTCCTTCTCAGGGGCTTGTACGTGTCCCCAAAAGGACTCACCGAGGGTGGGCGGGTGCGATACGACGTGACGGGGCCATCCGGGACCTGACCGCGACGGTCGTAAAACACCGCCGGCCCTCGAAGCGTGCGTGGTACACGTTCTGGCTTCCTCGCGTCCCTGTGCTACACTGGGGCCGATGTCCGCACCTGCTCCCGTCACGCCGCCGGCGCCTTCCGCCGAGACCGTATTTGACCGCCCTCGCCACGAATTCTACGAGGGCCGGTGGGCTGAACCTGACCGGTCGGACGGCACGCTGCGCAACTGGCTGGTGAAGAAAGAGCGCTTCTTTCTGCAGCGCCTACCGCGAGCCGGGACCGCCCGTGTGCTGGACCTGGGGTGTGGCGGTGGGTGGGCGGTGTTCGCCCGGGCCGGCTGCACCATCGGTGTCGACATCTCACCGGTCTCGCTGCACGGCGCCACCACCATCTACCATGGCGTGGCTGCGTGCGACCTTACCCGCCTGCCCTGGCGCGATGCCAGTTTCGACCTAGTGGTCAGTTCCGATGTGCTGGGTCACGTTCCCCTGGAGGGGAAGCAGCAGGCCATCGACGAGATCTTCCGGGTGGTGAAGCCCGGTGGCCGCCCCCTCCACTACATCGAGGCCGAGGGCGATGACCCGCTGACCGAGTTCGCGAAGCAGGACCCTGAACTCTACCGCCGCCGCATCATCGGGCCAGAGGGCCACGAAGGCATCGAATTGCCCTCGGCCACCTGTGAGCGCTTCCGCCGCGCCGGCTTCACACCAGTGGTGGAACGGCCGGTGTACCGCCTGCTCATGTACCCACCCCGCATGGTCCAACTCTACGACAACGAGTATGCCCGCCGGTCGGCGGCCGTGGGCCTGTGCGTGGGCCTGAGCAAGGTGCTGACCGCGCTGTCGCCGGTGGCGCTGGCCGCCTCGCTGGTGACGGCCGGCGTGTTGGAGGTGACGGACCGGGTGCTGCCGCCCGACTGGGGCAGCGGTGTGCTGGTGGAGTATGTGAAGCCGGGGGCGGGCTGACATGGACCTGCAGACCTACTGGTTGATCCTGGTTCGCCGTTGGTGGCTGCCGGCTGCCGTCACCCTACTAACGGCAGTCATCAGCGTGGCTACCAGCCCGCTGGCCCAGGGGGGCTACAACGCCACCGTGCGGGTGCTGCTGGGCGTGCCGTCTGAAGCCCCGCGCGGCATCTACTTCACCTATGACAAGTACTACAGCCTGCTGAGCACGGAGTACATCACCGACGACTTCATCGAGGTGGTGCGCAGCAAGGGCTTTCTGGAGGATGTGCGCCGGCAGGCCGCCATCGCCGACACCAGCGATGTGGTCATCGCCAGCCAGCCCCGCTCGGAGCGGGCGCCGCGGGTGCTCACCGTCACCATCGCTAGCAGCAATGAGGCGGACACGCAGAAGGTGGCGACGACTGCCGCCGACTTCATCGTGAACCGCTCCGGCGACTACTTCCCAGGGCTGGGCGCCAAGGGCATCGACGCTAAGGTGATCGACCCGCCGGTGGTGACGCCGGCCTCGGCGGGCGGGCGGGCGCTGCTGAATGTGGCGCTCCGCACCGGCTTGGGGCTGGTGGTGGGCCTGGCGCTGGCCTTCCTGCTGCATTACCTGGACACCACGCTGTACGACGGCTCCGACGTGCGCCGCCACCTCTCGCTGCCACTGCTGGGCGAATTGCCCGCCGTGCCCGACCCTGCCGATGCGGCCTAATCCGCCGCAACCCGCAAAGCAGCCTACCCCCGTGGATCGCGCCTCCGTCTACTTCAACCCGTCCAGCACCGCCAGCAAGTCCGGCATCTCCGGCAGCGTGCCTGCCGGGTACACCCGCTGCCACCGCAGGGTGCCCGCCTCGTCGATGATGAACACCGACCGTTTGGCGCATCCCCGCTCGGGATTCCACACGTTGTAGGCGTTGGTGATGGCCGCGTGCGGGTGGAAGTCGCTCAGCATGGGGAAGCTGATGCCGCCCAACTGCTCACCGAATATCGCGTGAGAGAAGCGTGAATCGCAACTGATGCTCAGAACCTGAGCATTGCGCTCCTGGAACTCCGCCAAGTGGTGTTCCAGGGACTCGTGTTCCGTTGTTCAGCCACCGGTGAAGTCGAAGGTGTAGAACGCCAGCACCACCCGCTTGCCGCGGAACTGGCCCAGCGTGAATTCCTCGCCGGCGCCCGATATTGCCTTGAAGTCGGGGGCGGGTTGGCCCAGGGGTAGCGGCTGCTCCGCCTCGGGTTGTGTGGTCATGGTCGCTCCTTTGGGAACGGATTACACCCTCAGACTAAGCTAATTGGACGCCGGTCTCAAGAGGCCAATCGGCTGGGACGCGCAGCGCCGGTCGTCGCGAACACGTAGCGGGTGCTGGAGCATGGTGGGTAGCGAGGGCGGCCGCCGGCCCTCCAGAAACTCGTCGTTGTGAGGCGTCCGACGCCGCGGCAACCGTGGCGTCGTCAGTGTGCCGAGGATGCCTAGAGTCCGGCCGGACCGGTGGTAATGACCGGGAGCGGGTAGCTTCGACAGGGCGATTGCCACGGCCCGTCGGACGGGCCTCGCAATGACGAGTTTGCGCCGGGCTTGCGGGCCGCTGCCGCCACGAACCCGGTCGCACTACTGCGGCTGACGGCCCTTGAACCCGTCCTCCAACGTGTGCCAGAACGCGATGTCGTCTTCGCCCAGCCGCCAGCACAGGTAGACCACTCGACCGTCGCGCGGGCTACGGAAGTCGATGAGGCCGGTGCTGGGGTCCTTGACCTCGCAACCGTGCGCCTCCGCCTCGCTGATGCCGGTGCGGATGTCGGTGGTAAGGGCTTCCAGGGTGGCGCGGGCAGTTTTGAGGTTGACCTCGAGTTCAACGCGGTGGCCGTTGGCGTGGGGCCACACGCTCTCCATACGCTGGATCTCCGTCTGCTGCCGCTGTGCCTCGTTCACCATGTCGCGCAGGCGTTCCAAGAGCGGGCGCAGTACTGGGATGAGCGCGTTGGCCTCCTCCAGGCTGAACAGTCGCCGCTCAGTCACGTGGGGACTCGCCGCGGGTCACCGGCAGGCCGGAGGTGATGGCCCCCAGCAGGTTGCCCTGCACCGCGCGTGCCGCCACCAGAATGCCGTTTTCGATAGCGCGGGCATTAGAGCGGCCGTGCCCCACCACCACCACGCCCTTCACGCCCAGCAGCGGCGCGCCGCCCGTCTCCGCGTAGTCGAGGCGGCGGGCCACGCTCCGGAGTGCGGGGCGCAGCAGGCCGGCGATCAGCTTGATGTGTAGTTGTGCGGTCAGCGCTTCTCGCAGCGACCCCATTACGAACTCCGCCACGCCCTCTGCGGCCTTCAGGGCGACGTTGCCGGTGAAGCCGTCGGTGACCACTACGTCGGCGATGCCGCGCGTCACGTCCTTGCCCTCCACGTTGCCCATGAACGGCAGACCCGATGCCCGCAGCAGCTCATGCACTTCGAGCGTGAACTGGCTGCCCTTTGTGGGCTCCTCACCAATGTTCAGCAGGCCGACGGTGGGGTTGGCGACGCCCAGCACACTGCGGCTGTAGGCCAAGCCCATGTGGGCGAACTGCACCAGGAAGCCGGGGCGGCAGTCGGCGTTGGCGCCCACGTCCAGCAGCAGGCACACGCCCCGCTGCGTGGGCAACACCGCGCCCAGCGCCGGCCGCTCCACGCCCGGCAGGCGGCCTAATCGCAACAGTGCGAAGGCCATCACGGCGCCGGTGTTGCCGGCCGAGATGAAGCCATCGGCCCGGCCATCGCGCACCATGTCGATGCCCACTGCGATCGAGGAATCCGGCATCTGGCGCACCACATTGGACGGATGCTCGGCCATGGTGACGACCTGCGAGGCGTGCTGCACCTCGAGTCCGGCCGGAACCGGCCCCAGCGCTGCCAGCTCCTGCGCCAGTGTGTCGGATGGCCCGACCAGTGTCACGGGTACCCCGTGGTTCCTGACGGCCATCACGGCGCCCTGGACAACAACATGGGGGGCAAAATCGCCCCCCATTGCGTCAACTGCTATGCGCATAGCGCGCTGCCGGCCGGGTGTGAACGGTTAGTGCACCAAGCTGTGTTTGCACTGTGGCCGTACCGGGCATTCCCGGCACATATCCTCGCTGTGCACGTTCAGCACGTCCTCCGGCCGGGTGATGGCCATGCGGGCCATGACGGCGGACGCCACCACCAACAGCGCCGATGCGCCCACCGCCACTGCTTTGCTGGGGCAGTTGATGGGAGCCCGCTTCACAATCTCGTTGATGATACGCAGGTGGTTGCGTGCGAAAAAGCCAGGTAGCTCCAAAGTTGATTCCTTCTCTGCCGGTGCTCATCGGTTAAAACACGGAAATGCGCTATATGTCACAGAACGGCTTGTTAAATCTGCGTTACCGCTATAAGGAGTGGACTGTGGCTTTCGTATGACGACATGTCGTAGTCGCCGTAGTAGGCATGGGGCGTGAACCCGGCCCGCCGCAGGAGCAAATCCAGCTCCGGTTGGTAGGTCCAGCGTAGCGGGAACTCCGTCTCATAGCGCCGCAGTGTGCCGTCGCCCGTCACCACGTCATAGGCTACAATGGCGTGCAACAGTTGCTCGGCCAGCTCCGCCTCGTTGGTCACCAGTTTGGTTACCGTGGCCCCAGTGGCCGGGTCGATGCCCCGCCACTGTACCACCAACTCGCCGGCCGGTGGGTCCACCACCAACTGGTAAGGGTTTTGCAGCACCAGCGCCAGCAACCCCCCCGGCTTCAGGCAGCGCTTGACCGCCCGCAGCGCCTTCAGTTGCCCCTCGGTGTCGGTGATGTGGGCAAAGGTGCCCGTTGCACACACTGCCAGCCCGAAGGCGTCGGTAGTGCGGAAGCTCTGCATGTCGCCGTGCAGCAGTGTCACCCGGTCGCTCAGTGGCTGCGGGATGCGGGCCTTGGCCAGTGCCAGCATCGCCGCCGAGCTGTCGAGCGCTGTGACGGCGTACCCGGCCATGGCCAGCGAAGCCGCTATCCGGGCGTCGCCGGCGCCCAGATCGAGCACGGGGCCGCCGGTCTCACGTGCCAGCTCCAGGAAAAACGGCAGGTCATCGTTCTGCTCCGACTGCTCTAGCGCGTAGTAGTGGGCAATCGGGCTGTAGGGGTCGTTCGGCATCTCAGCTAGTGTACGGGATTGTTAAAGGGAACGCGAGAAAGAGTCGGGTATCAGGAATCGGGATTGGGGAATTCGGGCGAGAATGAGGGCCGAGGGCGGGTGCTGCCCAACTCCCGGCTCCTGATTCCTGATTCCTGATTCTCCCACACAGCCGTTTGCGGCCTGCCAAAGCCAATCCCTATAATGGTCTGGGGATAAGGAGGCGGGCCGTGGCTTTGTTAGTGGCAGACTTCCAGCAGGTGGGGAGCGATATCTTTTTGCGGGGGCTGTCGTCATCGCATGGCGGCAACCTGAGCGTGCGCCTGGGCGAGCGGCTGCTGATCACGCGGCGCTGGGCCCAGCTCGGTCACCTTACCGAGCAGGACATTGTGGAGACCGGCGTGGCCAGGAACGACCGTGGCACCCCAGTGGCGTCCTCGGAGTTGGCTATCCATCGCGCCATCTACGCCAGCACGCCTGCACAGGCCATCGTCCATGCTCACCCGGTCTACGCCACCTCAATGTCGTTGCTTGAGGATGCCATCGAACCGCTCGATGCCCAGGGCCGGCGGGATCTTGGCGCCATTCCCGTCATCGGCGACACCATCATCGAAGACGTGCGCGATGTGGTGGACGCAGTGGTAGAGGCGTTGAAGAGCAACCGCGTGGTGGTGGTGCGAGGCCATGGCACCTTTGCCACCGGCCAGCTCCTGCACGAAGCCCACGGCTGGACCTCGCTGCTTGAGGAGTCCTGCCGGCTGCTGGTTACCACCCAGTTGTTGCGCGCCGCCCGCGGTGATCGAGCCAGCGAATGAGCAGCAGGCGGGTGGAGTCTGACGAAACGGAAAGGACCCCGCTACCGGCGGGGTCCTTGTATGTGCAGACTACCTACGGTTAGTCGGACGAAGGCAGCGTCTTGGGTGTTACCAGCTTCATCGGCTGGCCGTCGCACACCAGTTCGCCACCGCCGGCCTTGGTGCACAGCGCCTCAGTGCCGCAGACTTCACAGACGTAGCGCCGGCCCAGTTGGTTTGCCATAACCTCGCTCCGCCTACTTCAACTGCATGGGTTGGTTGCAGCACGTCAACGCGCCGCTTCCGCCCTTGGTCACCAGAAACTCAGACCCGCAAACAGCGCAGGTGTAGCGCTTCCCCACCTGATTCGCCATTGCCAGTTACTCCTACTTCAGCGTGTTCAGAAACTCGATAAGGCTGTCGATCTCGCCGGGGTTGAGGCCCAGGTTCGGCATGAGCGTTCCGGGCTTGACCGCCGGTGGATTGGTGAGCCAGCGCCGCAGGTTGGCCGGACTGGTGGGCAATGCGCCGCCGGCAATGGTCGGGCGGCTGGCTAAGCCATCGAGCGTGGGGCCCACGGTACCCACCGCGCCCTGCACCTCTTTGATGACGTGGCAAGCGATGCAGCCCTTCTCGGTCACGAGCTGTTTGCCGCGCTCGGCCGTGGGGGCGCCGCCACCTCCGCCCAGGCTAGCGGGGCGGGTTGCCAACGGTACCGCGCCACCGCCATCGGGAGGCGCGGGGATTGGGGCCGCTGCCTGCGCGCACGCCAGGCTCAGCGATACCCCCACCAGCAATCCAAGACCAACGAGTACGTTCCGCATAGGGCGCCTCCGCGCAGCTAGGGCCACCCTGGCCCAAGGCTGCTACCAGTTACATGAAAAAGCCTGCGCGAGGCAGGCCAAGGTTGCACAACTAATGACAAAAATCACAAACTGCCACGCGGCAGTCTAGCACCGGCCTCTGGGGGGTGTCAATGAAAATGAGGTGCCTCAAACAGCGCATACTGTAGTTGTCTCGCTTTATGTGCGCTAACGAGCGCGGAGGAAGATTTCATGCCCAAGACCCGTGACGACGCCTGGGCGGTGCTGTGCGAGTTCACCGCCAGCGACAGCCTGCGTAAGCACGCCCTGACCGTGGAGGCCGTGATGCGCCACTTCGCCCACCGGTATGACGCCGACGCGGACGTGTGGGGCATGGCTGGCCTGCTCCACGACTTCGATTACGAGCAGTACCCGGACATTAACGAGCACGCTAAGGTTGGCGGCCGCATCCTCACCGAACGGGGCTTTCCCTACGACATCATCCATGCCGTGATGGCCCACAACGAGGCGACCGGCGTGCTGCGCGACAGCCTGCTCGACAAGATGGTGTTTGCGGTCGATGAGTTGAGCGGGTTGGTGACGGCTACGGCGCTGGTGCGTCCCACCAAGAGCATCCACGACGTGGACGCGGCCGCAGTGCGCCGCAAGCTGAAGGATAAGGCGTTTGCCCGTTCGGTCAGCCGCGAGGACATTGCCAAGGGCCTGGCCGAGATCACCGCCGACTTCGACAGCCACACCGCCATGGTGATCGAGGCCATGCGGGCCGTGGCCCCTACCATCGGATTGGACGGTGTGCCGCCTCCTGCCTAACCCCAGTGGATGGCGGCACACTCGCCAGCGTCGCCGTCGCCGGTGACACGCTCACCGCCGATGTAACAAGCCCGCACGCTTAGTTGAGCTTTAGGCTCCCCAGCCACTCCCGCTGGGCCACCAGTGCTTCAGCCCGTTCGAGTTCGCCGCGCAGCATTGGCAGTTCCATGCGCAGGCGTTCGTCGGCGGTCAGCGCCTCCAGCAGGCGTTGGCGTTCGGGCAGGTCGAGGGGCAGCTTCTCGGCCAGGGCAAAGGACAGCCGGCCAGATGAGCGGGGCAGCGGCACGTCGCGCACCCACTCGTTGTTGAGCGCCAGCATACGGCCCAACGCCTGTTGCGCCGCCGACCGGACCTCCGGCGCCGAGGGCGCCCCGTCCCGCCCGCCGTCCGCATCATCCAGGTAGGTCACCATGCCCACCATGTACGGCCGGTTCTGTGCCAGCTCCACGAGGCGGAAGCGGCGCTGGCCGGTGGTGGTGACCGTCAGTGTGCCGTCGGGCAGCTTCTCCACGTTGTCGATATGCGCCACAGTGCCCACGTCGTAGGGGTTAGCGGCGCCGCCCACCTCGCGCCCCTCGCGGATGAGTACCACGCCGAACACCCGATCCTGCGCCAAGCAATAGTCCAGCATCTGCCGGTAGCGCTGCTCGAACACCCGCAGCGGCAACTGCATGTGCGGGAAGAGTACGGTGTTCAGCGGAAACAGGGGCAACAAACGCGGTTCGTCGGCCATGGCACCTACGATGAGCAGCCCGAGCGCGCGGGCCGGTAGACTTTGGAGCGAGCTTAGCCCGTTGGCGTCCACCGGTCAACCGCAACAAATGCACCGGCCCCGCGTTATACTACTAAACGCCAAACCATGCGTAATAGAAACGCGCGACCTCACGTTATGCAAGGTGGCGTGTAGTCGAACATGCTCTTGGCCGATGTGTCGAATGCCGCTCCCCCTATTCCCGGTGCGTTGATACGGAGGACTCGCCCTGAAACCCCGAAAGTTGCTCTTGGCTGCCGCCGCAGTCGTTGGGGCGATCGGCGTAGCCGCGGCGCTGATGACCGCCACCAGCGTCAAGGCCGGCGTGAACTCTTGGACGCCTGCGGTGTCGCCGACGAACATGGCCATCACCGGCATGGCGCTCTCCCCGGCGTTCCCCTGCGACCGCACAGTGTTCACGGCCACCGATGGGTTCGGCGTGTACCGCACCACCGATGGCGACACTTCCGATCCCATCTGGTACCCCATCAACAATGGGGTGACCGACCTGTCCATCACCGCGCTGGCTGTCTCGCCGAACTTCAGCCGGTGCGACCGCATCAACGCCGGCGACAACACGGTGTTCGTCGGCACCCGCGGCGGGCTGCTGTTCCGCAGCGGCGACGGCGGGGCCACATGGTTCCCCGCCGGCAGCGGCCTGCCCGACCGTGCCACCAGCGCTGCCTATAGCGTGGCGGCGCTGGCCATCTCGCCCTCCTTTGCCTCCGACCGCACCGTGATGGCAGCGGTGCAGTCCATCGCGTCGGGTGGGGCAGACGGCGTGTACCGATCCACCGACGCCGGGGGTACCTGGCTGCCCTTCGATGCCGGCCTGACCGACCGTTCGGTCCAGGCCTTCGCCATGTCCGCCAACTTCGCAAACGACGCCACGATCTTTCTCGGCACCCGGTTCAGCGGCGTGTTCCGCTTCGCCGGCCGCCTCAGCGAGCCGTCGGTGCCGCCTGGGGCGCCCACACCGACAGCTACCCCCCGCCCCGTGGCAACGCCGCCAGCAAGTCCCACACCGGCCCCGTCGGCCAGCCCAACCCCAGCCATCCCTGGTCTGCCCGGCGCGAGCAACGGCGCAAGCCGCCCTCTGAGCAGCGCCTCGGATAACGCGACGGTGCAGGGCCTGCGGTATCCCTACCCTTCGCTACGGCTTGCGATTTCTGCGGGCGGCGCCCTACCCGGCCAAGTCAGCTACACAGTGCCCGGTCCGATTGTGCTCACCTATACTCTGGAGAACAACGGCAACGAGCCTGCCACAAATATCCGCATTGTCGACGGCGGCGCACAACCGTTCTGCGGTGACGACCCCCTTACCCAAGGGGTGAACGAGGGCGCGGACGACTCGCTGGTGGGTACCATGGCAACCCTCAATCCCGGCGAAACCCGCACCATCTCCGCCACGTTGCTGGTGCGTCCCGCCAGCACCACCGCGTTGCCCGACGACGCAACCTTCACTCGCATCTTGCGGGCGGGGTGTGCACTCGGCGATTCTGCGTCGCAGGGGACCGTGGCCACCGGGGATAATGCCACCATCCAGTTGGTGCTGTGGACCTCGGTCACGCGCAGCAACTCTGAGATGACCGACCTGTGGATATGGTCCTTCGCGGTGTCGCCGTTCTTCGCCAACGACCAGACGGTGTTCGCTGGCAGCGCCTACGGTGGCCTCTTCAAATCGAACAACGCCGGATCGGCGAACACCAGTTGGAAACGGGTGAATGCGGGGTTGGAGCCGGAGTGGGTCTCCGTGCGGTCCATCGTCATGTCGCCACGCTTCCCGATCGATCGCACCGTGTATGTGGGCACGGAGCGCGGCGTCTATAAGGGCGTGGAGCAACCGGACGGCAACATGCAGTGGACGGCCATGAACAACGGCCTGCTGCGGCCGGACGTGCGAGCCATGGGCATTTCGCCGAACTTCGGCTCCGACGGGATCATCTACGCCGGTGTGTGGGGCGGCGACGTCTACCGCCTGTACAATGGCGTCAACCCGGCCTGGGTGCCGCAGCGGCGCATCCTGAACGGGCTATGGACGTGGGCGGTGGACCTGACGCAGGACGGCGTGCTGCTGGCGGGTACCTGGGGGGCCGGGCCCACGTGGCCGAGCATCCTGGGACGCAACGTCATGCCCGCCGGCACTGGGTGGCTCTATCCCTCACTGCCCGTGGCACCCGGCGGTGAAGTGACCACGATCGCCACCGCGCACACCTATTGCAACGGATATAGCATCTTTATGGGTACGTGGGATCGCGGCCTGCTCAAGTCGGATGACGCCGGCGCCACTTGGTCGACGGTGCCCATCCCCACGAACCTCCCGATTCGCGCGGTTTCGCTCTCGGCCAACTACGCCCACGACCTGACCTTGTACGTGGCGACCTGGGGCACTGGCGTGTACCGCAGCATGGACGGCGGCGGCAGTTGGCAGCAGCTCAATGCCGGCCTCACCGACACCCGTGTCCGGGCCATCGCAATGTCACCCAACTGGGCTTCGGACGGTCTGGTGTACGCCGGCAGCGATACCCAGGGCGTGCTGCGGTGGGACCCCAGCCTCAACCGTTGGCTGCCCAGCAACAGCGGCGTGCCCAACACGCGTATCATGTCGCTGGCGGTCTCGCCCAATTTCGCCAACGATGGCACGATTGTGGCGGGCACGTGGGGCGGTGGCGTGACAGTGTCTCGCGACCGCGGGGGCACCTGGAGTGGGCCGGCCAGCGGCCTGGCCACGGCGTACATCCGCACCGTCCAGTTCTCGCCCGACTTTGCGGCCGACGGGGCGGTCTACACCGGCACCACCAATGGGGCGTACCGCAGTGGCGACCGTGGCTCCAGTTGGTCGTTGCTGGGCGTGCCGGGCGACGACCTGACCGGCGTGGACGTGACAGGCCTAGCCATCACGCCGGGCGCGCCCCGCACCATCTTCGCCACCACCGGCGGCCATGGCATCTGGCAGTACACCGAGCAGAGCGCCGTGCAGGGCCTGGCCCATTTGTTCGGCCAGGACCCGCAGCAGAGGCAGACCGGCATCGCCGGCCCGACGTTCCCCAACGACACCTTCGTGCCTATCGTCTCCAAGGGCCGCACCGGCAACATCTGCTGACGGTGGTGGACACCGGGCCAGTTAAGGGGCGCCCACTGGGCGCCCTTTTCGTTGCGTCATGGATGGGGTGGCGGTACTGGCAAATGACCGGGCGCTGAGCGGCTTCGAGCACGTGCGCTAGTGGGTTGAACCGCCGCCCTGAACGGCGGGCCGGTCAGTGCGATCACCACACGCTCCGACCGACCTCCTCCACACGGGGCCGCGCTGTGCTGTGCATACACCCAGGCGCTCTCAGGCATCGACGAGTCCCGATGGCCGGGCGCTCCAGTGGGCAGCAAGAACGGCCCCTTGGTGGGGCCGTTGCGGACCGGTTCGGGCGGCGGCTAGTGGTCGGGCCGGGGGGTGCCGATGGGGGTGGGGGTGTTGGTGGGGGTGCGGGTGGGTGTGCCGGTGACGGTGGGGGTGGGGCTGGGCCCGCCCACCGTCACCGAGCCGGTGACGCACAGGTGCTCGGGCAGTGGCCCGCCGTAGTACTGGTAGGTGAGCGTCCCCGCCGAGGGCGGGCTGAAGCTCCAGCCCTTCTTCAGGCCGCTGCCCCCCTCGATGCTCTGGCCCGGAACGCCGGTGAGTCCGGGGCCGATGATGAGGCCAAAGGCCCGGTTGCGCCGTGCGGTCACGATGATGTAGGTCTTCTCGCCCACCATAGGGCTGACCGGCAGGAACTCCATGCGCTCGTCGCCGTCGCAACCCCAAATGGGACTTGCGTCGTCGTTCGGGTTGGTGGTGGTGGCGGGCACGCCGCCGCCCGATGCGCCGCCGGCGCCCGTGCCCGTGCCCGAACCGGGCACGCCGGCAGGCAGCGGGAAGCCGGGCAGCGGGGACTGGCCGGGCAATCCCGAGCCTGTCCCGGTGGCGCCGGGCAGCACGTTCACCGTGCCGTCGGGGTTCACCACTGTGTTGGGGAAGGCCGAGCCTGGGGTGGGGCTGCTGGTTGCGGTGGCCGTGGGGCTGCTGGTTGGAGTGGTCGTGGGCGGAAACGGGGTGACGGTGGGGCTGGGCGAAGCCGTAGACGTCGCGATTGTTGCGACGGCTGTAGGCACGTTGCTGGGCGCCTCCAGCCCGAGGCAGGCAGCGTTGGTCACTCCGACCAGCAGCACCAATATCCCAATGCGCACTGCAAGGGCCATAACCCAGAAAGCTCCTCAGATAGGCGAGACCCCCAGACGCGCACGGCCGGGTTCGCCATACATGTTAACACGGGGGCGCGCGAAACATTACATACGTCAACTACGGTTGGAGGGCTTACCTAACCCACCGTGGTTTGGTGCGGGTTGCAGGGCGATCACATTCCGCTCGTGGTGAGCCCTTCGTCAAGCTCAGGACGGCGCTTGTCGAACCACCCAACCTGCGTGGCGAGACGGCGCTCTCTCGTGCCGGTGGTCTGGTCCGGTCCTTCGACAAGCTCAGGACGAGCGGTTAGTGATGACGGGCCGGAGAATGCGATAGCCCTGGCGGTGGCGCCTAGCACCTTGCGGTGCAGGATGGACCCCTGCACGTCGTATCCCGCTCGCCCCTCCAACGGTCTGTTCCGAGAGGGACATCCTTCGTCAAGCTCAGGACGGCGCCCCAAACCCCCCGGCAAGGAGGGCTGACCGCCCACCCTGCACTCTCGTGCTGGTGTTGGCCCAACAGGCCGAGGTCTGGCCGCCCCCGAATACGCCGCGAACGCCAAAGGGGTTGGCTACAGTTGGCTACAATGGAGGGGATATGGCAAGTGAAGCGCTGACCAAGCTGGTCCAGGCCCTGCCCGAGACACCCGGCGTCTACATCATGAAGGATGGCCGCGGCACGGTCATCTATGTGGGCAAGGCCATCCGTCTGCGCGACCGGGTGCGCTCGTACTTCGGTGCGCCCGCCGGCCTGGCGCCCAAGACCCGCCGCCTGGTGGCCGGTATCGAGGACCTGGAGTACATCGTCACCGCGTCGGCCTCCGAGGCGCTGCTGCTCGAGAACAACCTCATCAAGCGCTACAAGCCGCGCTATAACGTGCGGCTGCGCGACGACAAGACCTACCCCTACCTCAAGATCGACGTGCAGGAGCCGTGGCCGCGGGTGCTGATTACCCGCCGGTTGGAGCAGGACGGCGCCCGCTACTTCGGACCGTACACCAACTCCGGGTCGGTGCGCAGCACGATGGCGCTGGTGAAGAAGCTGTTCCCGTACCGCTCGTGCAACAAGCCCATCACCGGAACCGATGCACGTCCGTGCCTGGACTACCACATCCACCGCTGTCTGGGGCCGTGCATTGGCGCGGTGGAGCAGGCCGAGTACCGGGCCGTCATCCAGGAGGTCATCCTGTTCCTGGAAGGCAAGCAGGACCAGGTGGCGGACGAACTGCGCGCGAAGATGGCGGCCGCGTCCGACGAGCTGGCGTTCGAACGGGCGGCCTTCCTGCGCGACCAGATCCGGGCGGTGGACCGGGTCATCGAGCGGCAGAAGATTGTGGCGGCCAAGGAGGACGACGAGGACATTGTGGCCTACGCCGACCAGGACGGCCAGTGCTGCATGCAGGTGTTCATGGTGCGGGCGGGCAAGCTGTTCGGACGGGAGCACTTTGTGCTGGAGGGCACCCAGGACGAAACGCCGTCGGCCATCATGACCAGCTTTCTGATGCAGTACTACGGCACTCAGCCCAACATACCGCCGCTGATCCTGCTGCAGCACCCGGTGGACGACGAGGAGTTGCTGACGCCCTGGCTGCGGGAGCGCCGGGGCCGCGCCATCCACCTGGAGGTGCCGCAGAAGGGCAATAAGCACCAGTTAGTGGAGATGGTGGCGGAGAACGCCCGCCAGACCCTGAACCAACTGCATGTGAAGTGGCTGGCCGATACCGGCAAGACCGCAGCGGCCCTGACGGAGCTGCAGGACCTGCTGGAGCTGCCGCGCCTGCCCCGCCGCATGGAGTGCTACGATATTTCGAACATTTCGGGCACCAACTCCGTGGGCAGCATGGTGGTGTTCGAGGACGGTAAGCCCAAGCCCAGCGAGTACCGGCGGTTCCGCATCAAGAGCGTGAGCGGGCCCGACGACTTTGGCAGCATGCAGGAGATGCTGCGCCGCCGCTTTGCCCGCACCAAGGACCAACTGACGGAGGACCAACTGGCGCAACTGGCCGAGGGCGCCGACCCGGAGGACCTGGGCCTGGGCGTGGGCGACGACACCGAGCAGGCGCAACGCACCAAGTGGGCCACGCTGCCCGACCTCATCGTCATCGACGGCGGGCGCGGCCACCTGAACGCGGTGGTGGAGGTGGAGCACGAGCTGGGGGTGCACTTCATCCCCACCTGCTCGCTGGCCAAGCAGCAGGAGGAGGTGTTTCTGCCGCACATGGAGGAGAGCATTATGCTGCCGCGCGGGAGCCAGGGGTTGTACCTGGTGCAGCGCATCCGGGACGAGGCGCACCGTTTCGCCATCACCTACCACCGCAACGTGCGCAGCAAGGCCGCCACCAAGAGCGCGCTGGAGGAGGTGGCGGGGATGGGGCCGAAGAAGCGTAAGGCGCTCATCGACCACTTCGGCTCGCTGAAGGCGGTGCGGGAGGCATCGCTCGACGACATTGCGGCGGTGCGGGGGATGACGCGCAAGCTGGCCGAGGCGGTGAAGGCGGGGGTGTAGGGGTTTTGGAACCCTCTCCCTTGAGGGAGAGGGCTGGGAGAGGGTGACGTGCCCCGCCGTCCTGATGCCCGTTTAGTGCAATCATGCGCCTGGTGGTCACCCTCTCTCCGGCTCTCTCCCATCGAGGGAGAGAGGGGCTTGAGGACCGCCGATGTCCCTCCACTGCGCTCTTCCCAGTGGCGCGTGGTGTGCGGTGGGGCCCGGCCCGCTTCACCCTAGCCCTCTCCCTTGATGGGAGAGGGTTGGGAGAGGGTGACACCACTGCCGTCCTGATGCCCGTTTAGTGCAATCATGCGCCTGGTG
>ORJL010272818.1_pt1 | contig 80038 bp, 75 predicted proteins | sample 1779941 | NCBI WGS metagenome assembly ORJL01 (sample SAMEA104232317, study PRJEB22302) | groundwater metagenome | biome: forest; feature: aquifer; material: groundwater | place: USA | collected 2011-08-07 | depth 5.8 m | reverse complement strand
GTTCTTTAACCTTCACAGGCCTAACTCTTACAAAGAACATAAAACACCCTGGCAATTAGCCCAGGAGAAAAATCCTGACCTTGATAAACGTTTGCTTATGATTCCGCCCGTTGACTTGGATCAATTGTTGTCTTGGAAAACTTCTTTTTTACTCAAGGGGGGTAACGATCACTTGACCGTTCCCTTTTTTAAGACTAAAACTATTTAATAACCCACGTCAAAAATATGCCAAAGTCAAAGACAAAAACGGAAAAAAGGAGCCAGACAGCTAATTTGTCCAGATTCAGGCCTAAGCTTTCTTGAGCAACGACCATCTTGATTTATTCTCCTTTCCCTTCCCTAATATAGTTATACTCCATCTTTTGTTTTATTTTCGTTTTCGGTCAAATCTTCCGAAGGAGACATTTCTTTCTTCGGGGCGCGTTTTCGTGAATTAAACTTTGTCCAGCCGCCGATGCGGGAAATCTGGCAGCAATTGTGTCCCTGAAATTCACTCCTTGTGACAAAATTCTTTTTTGATTTTGTTTTCGTTGTCTCAGCCACTGCCGGCATTACAGAGAAACAAAAAACAGCTAAAATTAAAACTAAAACTTTTTTTCTCATCGAATTCCTCCTTTCCAAAATAAAAAAATCCTTGTCCCCATTCTTTTTAAATGGGATCAAGGACTTCCCTGCCCTTACAAATAAAAAATCCCCTTTAAAGCGTCATTGCCTTAAAGAGGACATCATTGCCCTTCTTAACTCTGGAACATTTTAAATATACCCTATCTTCTTCTCGTTGTCAAGTTTTTTTTATTTTTTTAATTTTTTTAATCCGCGCCGCTATTCCTCTAATATTGATTTCAGCCTTAGAGAAACCTCTAGGCCATAGCGGGAAACTAATTCTTTGAGCAAAGGAAGATTAATTTTTGAGGAAGATATTTTAAGGACACCCCGCACGTCTTCTAAGTCTCTTGGCCCTCCGGCAAAGACTTTCATGACAATAAAATCTTCAATGCCCACAATGCAAATCTCTGTATCCGTAAATTTTGAATGAATGACCCTTGAAAAGACATCTTCTCCCATTCCTTTTATGCCCATGAGAAGATCAACACGATTATAAAAACGGTCTTGCGCATTAATAAGGGAAGCAATCGGGTCATTAAAATCACCTTTTCGATGCTCAATGTTAAAACCCCGCTCTTTCAATTCAATTAATAATTGTTCCACTCCCTGCTTATTGCCTTGTAAAGAAATCAGAGCATCCGCATCCATACTCGCTCGGACAAGACCATAAAAAGAAGCGGCAAAAGCCCCTACAATCGCATAATGGATTTTTAATGTATTCAAAACATCAATGACATCGAGCAAAAGCAGGGCGGACTGTCCGGGACGGTTAGTTCTCATCATTTAGTTTTATCCTCGGGGGAACGTTTTTGGAACAAGGCGCGGACGGAGTCTTTCGGTGTTCAACCCCAGCCTCATATATTTGATAGATTAACTGTGAATGATTGAGAAAGGCTAAAAGGCGATCTTCCGGAGACATCGCGCGGCAAATCTCTACGAGCTCTTCACGATTCTTTTGTAATATTTTTGATTCCATACTTAAAATATACCATATTCCTAATATTTTAAACAATTATTTCTGCAGCTCATCCATTAAGATAATCGACTCGGCGATGTCTTTCATGGAACGGCAGGAGTCCATGCTCTTTTTGTGGATGAGACGGTAGGCGGATTCCTCGGAGAGATTGCGCAGGCGCATCAAAATTCCCTTAGCGCGCTCAATTAACTTGCGCGTCTCGAGCGCTTCTTTAGCCTTTAAGGCCTCCTGCATCCAGCGGGTATTCTCGACGGCAACAGCGGCTTGATTAGCGACCATCTGCAGGATGTTGGTCTCATCTTCCTCAAAGTGGTGGTGAGTTTTCGTGTACACGTTAATAATGCCGATGGCCTTATCTTTAAGAATCATCGGCACAGACAACATCGAAGTTAGCTCTTCCTTAACGGCTAAATCACGGTAACGGTAACGCGTTTCTTGCCGCACATCGTAGACGCTGATCGGGCGTTTGGTCTTGATCACCTCCCCGCTGATACTTTCATCGTTAACCTTAATGTTAGGTTTCTTTTTGTAATCTTCACTTAAACTTTGCGTGGCCTTGATCGACAATTCTTCACCTTTTTCATCCAAGAGCATAATCGAGCAAATTTTGGAATTGAGCATCTCAGCGGTGACAACCACAATCAGATTCAAGATTTCATCCAAATACCGTTCGGAGGTAATGGTTTGGCTAACTTTGACTAGACTGTCAAACTGCGCGGCCTTGGTTTTAATCTCCTCAAAAAGCCGGGCGTGTTCGATGACACCGCCGACGAGAATGCCAATATTGGAAATAAGATCAATGGTCGTCTGGGCGTAATCGTGGGGCTTTTTATGCTGAACATTGATAACGCCAATAGCTTTCTTTTTAAATAAAATGGGAACGGAGAGAAAAGCCTCGTAACGATCTTCGGGAAGAAGATCAAAGCCTTTAAAACGTTTATCTTGATAGGCGTTTTTTTCAATAGCGACGGGCTTGTGTTCGCGGGCGACCCAACCGGTGATCCCTTCGCCTTCTTTTAAATAAATTTGGCCTAATTCTTTTTGATGGGGGGTTTTGGAAGCGGTTAAGACAAACTGCCGATTCTTTTCATCGAAGAGGTAAATAAATACCGAATCGGCCGCGGTAAATTCGGTCACGACCTTGACGACTTCTCTTAAAATTAAATCCAGTTCAAAGTCGGAGTTGGTGACCTCGACAATCTTGCGCAGAATCTTTAACTCCTGCGGCTGGGTAATGTGGAGTCTTTTATTTTTTATCTCTGCAGGCACAAGGACTTCCTTTTATTAAGAAGTTTGTATTGTACCATAAAAATGCCTTTAGCAAAAATCCTAATTGATTTTACCAGATGGCTGTTCTATACTAAAAACATGAACTATGTTGCCGCTTTTTTAGTCCTTGGATTATGTTTTGCCGCGATGGCCATCGGCCTTATCGTGGCCAAACGCATTCTAAGGCGAGGCTGCTCGATTGACCCCAACTCTTGTGCCTGCCGTCGGGAAGGCAAGGACCCTGCCCAGTGTGATAAATAAAATTATCCAAACGAATCGAAGGCGATCATCTCGGGTGGGACGCCTAAAGAATCCAGCATTTTTTGAACGGCGGCAATCATCATCGGCGGGCCGCAGAGGTAATATTCAATCTCTTCGGGCTCGGGATGGTTTTTAAGGTAATTATCGTAGACGACCTGGTGGATAAATCCTTTATCCCCTTTCCAATTATCTTCGGGAAGCGGCTCAGAAAGGGCCACGTTATATTTAAAATTAGAAAAATTGCGCTGAATCTCATCAAAATCTTCCGTGTAAAACATCTCGCGCTTCGAACGCGCGCCATACCAGTAACTGACCTTGCGATCCCGAGTTTTTAGCGTGTGAAATAAGTGAAATAAGTGGCTGCGTAAGGGCGCCATACCCGCGCCGCCGCCGATGTAAAGCATCTCACGTCTGGTTTCCTTAATAAAGAATTCCCCGTACGGACCGCTGATCGTCACCTTATCCCCTGGCTTTAAATTAAAAATGTATGACGAAGCCTTCCCCGGGGAGAGGGTCATATCTCGAGGAGGCGGTGTGGCAATGCGCACGTTGAGCATCACAATTCCCTTTTCCGCCGGATGGCTCGCCATCGAATACGCGCGGAAGACAGGTTCATCATTCTGCGCCTTGAGGCTCCAGAGATTATATTTATCCCAATCAGGATGATATTTTTTATCAATGATAAAATCTTTAAAATTGATATTGTAGGGCGGGATATCGATTTGAATATAGCCGCCGGCGTTAAAATTCAGCGGCTGGCCATTGGGCAGTTCGAGGACAAGCTCTTTAATAAAGGTGGCCACGTTATCGTTCGAACGCACGCGGCATTCAAATTTCTGGATATGAAAAATTTCGTCGGGGATGTGAATTTTAAGATCGTTTCTGACCTTAACCTGGCAAGCCAGACGGACATGATTTTTTTGTTCACGGCGGGAAATCTGGCCGGTCTCCGTAGGAAGAATATGCCCACCACCTTCTAATACCTGGCATTTGCACATGGCGCAGGTGCCGCCCCCGCCGCACGCGGAAGGGACAAAAATTTTGTTGTTGGCCAGTGTGGATAAAAGGCTTGCTCCGGCACGGACAACCAACGGTTTGGGATCATCGTTGATGAAAATCTTGCAGTCGCTAAGCTGCATGACCTTCTCTTTAATGAAGGCAATAATCCCAACCAGAAACATGATAATTCCAGTGAAAACAATGGTGCTGACAATGACAAACTGCCAAAGAGGCATCTTAATTTCCTTCCTTTATAAACGAATTCCAGCGAAGCACATAAATCCCATCGACAAAAGCCCCGAGAGAAGCATGGTGATTCCTAATCCTCGCAGAGGCGCGGGAATATTGGAGTAAGCCAATTTTTTACGAATGGCCGCCATGGCAATGATTGCCAGCGCCCAGCCAATGCCGCCGCCGACGCCGAAGACCACCGACTCTAAAAAGTTGTAATTTCTCTGATCCATAAAAAGCGCGGCGCCTAAAATCGCGCAGTTGACCGCGATCAAGGGCAGAAAAATTCCTAAAGCGTTATACAAAGGCGGCGAAAATTTCTCGACCAGCATCTCGACCACCTGCGTCATGGCCGCGATGACGGCAATAAAAGAGATAAAAATTAAGAAACTTAAATCCGCGGTAGGCAGACCGGCCCAAGACAAAGCGCCTTTGGCCAAAAGAAAATGCTTAACCGCCCAGCAGGCCGGCGTACAGATGAGCATAACAAAGATAACCGCGACCCCCAACCCTATGGCCGTGTCGATTTTCTTGGAACAGGCGATGTAGGAACAATTCCCTAAAAAAAATGCCAGCAAAATATTCTCAACGAAAATTGCCTTAATGGCCAAATTCACATAATGAAGGACATCCATAACTCACCTCTTTCTAAGCTTTTTCCGAATATCCGGAAACCGCCCGCTGAATCCAGACAATAATCCCTAACAAAAAGAACGCGCCCGGGGCTAAAAGCATCATCCCGTTATTGACATATCCCTGGCTGTAGGCCCCGAGGGGTACAACCTGAAATCCTAAAATCGTTCCGGCGCCAAAAATTTCGCGGATAATTCCAATCACGACGAGAATCGCGCTGTAACCTAACCCGTTAGCCAATCCATCCAAGAAAGAGCGCCACGGAGGATTACTCATCGCAAAGGCTTCCAGGCGTCCCATGACAATACAGTTGGTAATGATGAGACCCACAAAAACGCTCAACTGTTTGCTGATGTCGAAAAAGTAGGCCTTTAAAATCTGGTCAATGACAATGACCATCGCCGAGACAACCGTTAACTGCACGATAATGCGAATCTGCGGCGGAATATAATTTCTCATCATCGAAATCGCCACATTCGAGAGCGCTGTTGTAAATGTTAACCCGAAGGCCATAAACAGCGCGGCCTTGACCTGCGTGGTGACCGCCAGCGCCGAGCAAATTCCCAGGATTTGAAAGGTAATGGGATTCGTATCCCACAACCCGTCCATAACAACCTTTTTATCTTGTTTATTTAATAGTGTCTGCGGCATATGGCCTCACCTCACTTTTATGACTATTATACCTCTTCGTCAAAATTGATACTAGAAGCATAAAACGATTAATTCTTCCTGACCTTACTGAAAAATTCGTCGTAGATACGAATCCATTTATCTAACAAATCGCTGACGCCGTTACACGTTAACGTCGCCGCGGTAATTCCATCCACGTTATACTTAAGCCGGTCGTCTTTAAAAAGGTCAGCGGCCTTGCCCTTAACGACTTTAATCGGCGTTAGTTCTTTAGTCTTCACCGACCAGATCGTTTTGCCTTTAAAATTTTTCTGAAACCAATCTTTTTCGATTTCGCCGCCCAGCCCCGGAGTTTCCCCGTGCTTGTAAAAGGTAATTCCCCTCACCGCTGTGGCATCTTTTTCTAGAGCCAGATAGCCGTAGAGCGTCGACCACAATCCCTGCCCCACAATGGGAAACGCGTAGGCCAGCGGTTTGCCGTCTTCCTTGTAAATATACAACGGATAAATATTTTTCTCGTCTTCCTTAATCTCCGCGGGCTTCCTGCCTTCGATAATATTGCCTTGCGCGTCAATCACCAATTCTTCAATTTTAGTCTGATAAATTTCCAGGACTTCTTCCGGTTTCATTTTAGGCGGCAATGGTTCTTCCAGATGCACAGCCTTGAGGATATTTTTCTTCACCTCTAATTCGGCATTCAGATTCTGTTTAGCCTTAAGCCCTTCCGAAATAGCCGAAAGTAAAATACTGCAAACCCCGCAGACGATGGCCGCAAATAAAAATGTATATTTATTACCCCTCATGGGAAACCTTTTTCATTCTCTTCTTAATATTAGCCTCGACCACAAAATGATCAATCAAAGGCGCGAAGCCGTTCATAAATAAAATCGCGAGCATGGTCCCTTCCGGATACGCCGGATTCACCACGCGAATTAAAACAGTTAACACGCCAATCAAAAATCCGTAAATCCAGCGGCCCACATTCGTGGCTGAACACGAAACCGGATCCGTGGCCATAAAAATCGCGCCAAAGGCAAATCCGCCCATAATCAAGTGCCAGGAAGGTGGCAGGGCAAAGAATGTCAGCGTCTGTGGCCCTCTTAAAAGATAAAACACACCGCTCATCGTTAACGCGCCTAAAACACAAGACACAATAACCTGCCAGCTGGCTACTCGCGTAATTAAAAGGAACACCAATCCCAACACACAGGCGATTTTGGAAGTCTCGCCGATGGAGCCAGGAATAAATCCCCAAAGCATATTGTTAAAAGTATATCCTGCCTGTTCAAGGGCCAAAATTGAGGACCCGCCACGCCCGGCATCGGCAACGACCGCTAAAGGCGTTGCGCGTGTAAAACCATCGACCGCCACCCACACGGTTGATCCGGAAATCTGGGCTGGATAGGCGAAGAACACAAAAGCGCGCGCGACCAGGGCGGGATTAAAAACGTTGTAACCCGTCCCGCCAAAAATTTCTTTTCCAAAAATCACTCCAAAAGAGATTCCAATAGCTACCTGCCATAAAGGAATGCTCGGGGGAAGCGTCAGGGCATATAAAATGCCCGTGACCAAAAACCCTTCATTAATTTCGTGTTTACGCGTTACAGCAAAGATAACTTCCCACAGTCCGCCGGCGGCATAAGACACGATAATAATCGGAAGCACCTTACCCAATCCCAGCCAAAAGGCCTGTACAAAATTGATCGGAAGATTCTGGGCCGCCAGCATTTGGTAACCGGTATTTAAAATTCCCACAAATGTCGCCGGGATAAGGGCAATCACCACAAAACTCATCGCGCGCTTCATGTCGATGGCGTCCCGCACATGCGGAGCCTTCGGCGCGACTTTGCCCGGAGTAAACAGAAACGTATCCATAGCCTCGTAAAGCGGATAAAGCTTGGCTAAAGGCTTGCCCTTTTCGAATAAATGCTCGATTTTTTTCATTTGATTTTGTAAAAATTGCATCTTAGCCTTCTTTTTCTATTAAGTCCAATCCTTGCCGAATAATTCCGCCCACATCGGTCTTTGAAGGACACGCAAAGGAACATAACGCGAAATCTTCTTCATCGCATTCTAAGATCCCCAGCTTTTCGGCCTCTTCAATATCGCCGGAAATCACCGCCCGCAGCAAGAAAAACGTCAGAATATCTAACGGAACAAGGTCGTCATAAATATGATTAAAAACAATCGCCCGGTCGCTTCCATTCTTATCTGTATCTAGAGAAGCTGGCTTGGGCGGCAGAAAGGATGAAACAAATGTTTTAGAAAAACTGTATTTATTAAATCCGGGAGAAAGCCAGCCTAAAAACTCCCTTTTTCCGCCTTCGGGAATGGCTGTCACTTGAGAATCATAAAATCCAAGAAATCCCTTTTCTCCGACGTTTTTCCCGGTCAAAACGCTTCCCGAAATACAACGCGCGCCCTCCAAAGTGCTTCCAGCCAAAAGCGCGGAAAGCGGGGTCCCCATCACCGTCGAGGCATAATACCGATTTTTAGCCGATTCTCCGGTGACCGCGACCACTTTTTTCCCTAAATGCACGCCATTTAAAAACAGAAACCCTATTCTTAAAACATCCTGAGCGCCGACATACCAAACCACCTCGCCTTTATGAATCGGATCAACGTGGTGAATGTGCGTGCTGACGTTCCCGGCCGGATGCGGGCCAGAAAATTGATGGATTTGAACGCCCTGGGCCTGGGTTAAAGCCTTCGATTGCGCCTTGTCACTAATACACACATGCACGGCCCCTTTGGTCAATCTCTTTAAAATATCTAAACCCGTCTGAAAGAGGTCTTCTTTGCTCTCGAGAATAAAATCTAAATCAGGGGCCAGGGGCTCGGTATTCATCCCTTGAACAAAAATGGCCTTGGGCTCATCAGCGGGATGGGCTATTTTAGAGAAAGGTCTTTGACGGATGGCCGGCCAAAGGCCGCCTTCTAACAGAAGCTTGGTAATTTTTTCTTTGGAAAGGGAAGGAATTTCTGTTTTGGAAAAACTCTCAAAAACAACCACATCATTTTTATCGTCGGTCTCAATGGTAATGTCTAACAGGGCGCGTTTTTCTCCGCGATGGATGGCGGATACTTTGCCGCTGACAGGGGAAGCGATTTTGATTTCGGGGAAGGCGCGATCACAGAAAAGAGGCGTGCCGGCCTTGACAGGGTCTCCTTCTTTGATCAAAAGCTGGGGTTTCAGGCCGCGAAAATCCGCCGGGTAGATTCCTACTTTTTTGGGCAAAGGAATATCTACAATTTTCTTGTCCGCCGCGCCTTGAAGTCGTAGATCGCGACCCTTCTTTATCTGAAAAACCGCCATGCAAAACCTCGGAGTCTACAAATTTAAAAAACTGACCCTAAAGTCAGTTTGTAATTCTCTTTTATTGAGGTAGAGAAGAAATCGAATCTTAACACCAACCTACCCGTGGTGTCAAGAAAAAAATAGCTTATACATCCTTAATACACGCAAGCCAGATGTTCGTCCAGGAGTTCCTGGTTGAGAAATTTTCCTTCCGCGGCCACGCGCGCGGGGTCAGTCTCTCCTGCTAAGTAAAACACGTCCGCCAGATACCGGTCGAACTTATCGGCGCGGTCTTTGTAGGTTTTAACTACAATAAATTCACAGTCTCTAAGCCGCGATTCCACAAACCGCTTGGCCCTCTGGCCTTCCTCGGTGTCGATCTCCGGACAGTCAATGCCGCGCAGACGCAGTTTCTGGCCAATTGAGACCTCCAGCTGAAAATCAAACGCCACGATCAGCGTGTCAGCATCGGTCACCTTATCGACATAAGCCTTGTAGGTGAAAAGACTATCCGTAAAGACGGGTTTCAAACCCGTCTCTACTTTCCGGACATCGACAAGTTCCTCTTCTTCAAAAATAAGCTCGGCCAAATCTCCTTCTTTAAATTTCGTCGCGTTCTTGGGGATCAGATGTTCCTGACGAAATCCTAAATCCAACACAAGCGGCCCCTTGCCCGCGAGCGGTTTCTTGGCCTTGATGATTTGGTAGGTGTGCAATTTCCCGCGGGTGAATGTTAACTGCGGGACAGGCTTGTCGTCCTGTTTGGCGGAGATTAATTCACGTTTTGTGCTTAAATAGCGACGAAGTTTTTTGGTATTCCACTCCTGGCGGACCACTTTCTCTTCGAGTTTCTTTCTCTCTTGCGGATCCTGAACGGTAATAAGACTCCTGTAATGGTCCCAGCTCAATTTGTGCCGCGCGGCACGATTTGGATAAGCAAGGTAAAAACGAACCGAGCGCTGCAAGGTCGTTCTGTCACGATTAACGTCTTTGGCTAAGCGTTCGTAAAGGGCCGTACCGTGTTCTGCTCTCTGTTCATGCATCAAAATGTGCTCATGAATATATTTACCAATGTTCCAGTACCCTTCTGCCGTTTTCCGCTTGACGAAGAATTCAATCTCGGAAAACTCTTGCGCGACCTTGCGCGCGAGGGTCTTGTAGCCGTCGGGAGTGGTGAGGGGTTTAGAGGGCATGGGATCTCATTCAATATACCATTATTTAAAATCACTCCAAAATGCTGCACATAAAAACCCGCTAAGCGTAATAAAAATTAAAAGCCTAACGGGTTAAAAATTATTCAGTGATTGTAATCTTCAACAGGATGGAATTAACGACTCCATTAACATCAAAATTCTTGACTTCAGCCTTGATCTTCTTGCCCTTATCCAATTCTTCTGAAATAGTTTGGGAGTGAACCTTCTTAATATATCCAATCTGTTCCCCTTGATATAAAACCTTTACGGCATAGAGATCATGAGGATTCCCCGATTCGCGTTCAAGCTGCACCTCTGCTCCAGCCGGAATCTTCCTCAACTTTTGATCTTCGGCATGATATACAAATCCGGCTAATTCCGTTAAGAATTGATTAGGTCGCCTTGTCTTATGCGGATCAATAAATTCAAAATTATCCGTGCGCAGCCTGCCGCCGGTAATAGCCAACAAATCGAAATCGCCGATATTAGGATCATGAATTTCCCAATAATTTAACAGATCATTAAAATCTATCCTCGACCTCGCCGGCAGCCGTACAACAAATGGATCGATGGCATTGATTGTATATTCCTCGTTCAGCTTTGGAAACGCCGGGTAACCATTAAACCCCTGGCTTTTTGCCTCTGCCAGATCCTTCCCCTGAATATAACGGAAACAATATGGGCCGCCCGGCTTCTCAATAAGCTCAGCGATGATATACCGCTTGCCATGGTCCGTTGATTGCCAAGATAAATAAATTGTTCGCTCTACTAACTTAATCATATGATTTTAAATTCCTTTTTCAGTAAATCTCGGCGAAGGCAAATAATTCTTAACATTAAATTTCTTCTTATAGCACTCAAAGAATACTTCGAATTATTTATTTTTATTTTCGCCCATCCATCCAGAAGATCTTTGACTTGTTGATCAGAGAACCTTGTCATCTCAGCGATATACTCAACAACAAATTTCCTTTTTGAGGCAATATTCTTCAGCAATTCAAAGTGATTGATTCGGATAAGATCGTTGCCATTCTCGGACCATCGAATATGAGCTTTCCCTTTTCTGATGTATTGCTTTAATTTTACCTCATTTTGATCCAAATAACCAGCTAACTTTTCCTCAATTAATTCACTGCCTAAACTTGTACTGTTATCAAACGCCGGAGCTAAATGTATTTCTCCGGTTTTATTATTACGTATAAACCCCCAATTATCTTGATGCCGATCCGTATTTCCGATAATCGCGTCAAATATTAAAATTTTTAAAAACTCTTCGAATAAACGATCCGGCTTCCACCTTGAAAATATTTTCTCCACCAGAAATATATTATGTTTCTCTCCGACCTTCCTGTCAAAAGTCGGGTCAATCCCCACAATAATATCGCCGCCCTCCAAAAGCGTTTCAACCTGCTGGTAACGTTGATCCTTTTCGTTCCATTCAATCTTAAGAAAAAATTTAATTAACGCGGCATATTTATCATCCATGTGGGCGCAATACGTTTCTGGGGTCGGCACACCGACAATTCTTCCTATACCAGAGGCGACAACTTCCGCCCAAAATTCAGCAGGATATCTTCGATGGGATTCTTTAAACAGAAAAAAGTCGACCTTACTTCCGGGCTTCCTCAAGCCGGTCACATCTTTTAAAACCCATTGTTTCTCGCGGGAACCCTTAGGGACATCTCCTTTAAGCCTGTGCCAATGATCAACGTTGATACATTCGTAGGGCATATAATTTATGTCTCCTCGAGCTCCCGCGCGACCTTGCTCACGAGGGTCTTGTAGCCATCGGGGGTGATGAGGGGTTTAGTGGTCATAAAATATTTTAAATCAAGATACTACATCTACAAATTCTGCTACGACATGAAATTCATCTTCTCTTATATTTTCCAAGACTATATCCTGAAAATCTTTATTATCTGGCCGCAAAATAATTTTTTTATGACGGAAGCTGTCTTCGTCTTCACCAACCGTTTTTTCACTGAAATATCGTTTAATGGTGCAGCTTAAGTTTGTTTCCGGGTCTTTTAATTTACGATACTCCACCAAGACAATCTTGCCCTTACGGGTCCCGCCTTGATCCGGTCGAAACAGGCACCAGCTGCCATCTTTAATCGTCGGCTCCATTGATTTGCCGACAACCTGCGCAATAAACATATCAGGCCCGAGTTTGCGGCCACCCATCGGTTTCCAGCCTCTGACTGAGGGTGTGGGCTGTTCGCCAAATGTCGTTGCCACAGCCTGAAGATCATACACCGGTAAATACCCGTCTTCAAAATTGGCTTCCGGGACTACATCGCTGAAAAAGAGAACCTTCTTGTCGTCAGATGCGGACGAACTCTCAGCCCAGTCTTTGCACAAAAGTGTCGCTTGATCGAGCACCGTCTGAGTTGCGCGTTCCTGCTTGTCCGGAGGATAACCATACTTGCGCAATATTCGTTTTACATCACGCCTGATCCTCGCCTGAACAGTCTCCTTGATCGTCCAGTCAATCGTAACGTCGTTTCGAATCATCCTCACCAGTTCTCGGGCGATCATACGAAGCGTATCATCTCCAAGCACCTTAACGGCGCTGTCATTGACTTCAAGCGCGTCATAAAAGGCGATTTCATCATCAGTCAACCCGAGATCATCACCACGCTTGTCAGCCTCGCGCATCTTCTTGGCTAGCTCAATCAATTCCTCAATGACCTTGGCCGCTTCGATTGCCTTGTTTTGATATTTTTTGATAGCATTTTCGAGCATCTCGGCAAACGACCGGCCTTGAATTAAATTCCGTTTTGACCTTGCCTTGATTTCATCGCTTAAAAGTTTTTTCAATAGTTCAAGGGCGAGGTTCTTCTGCGGCATGCCTTTGACCTCTGCCAAAAACTCATCCGATAAAATGGAAATATCCGGCTTCTTTAAACCAGCGGCCGCGAAGATGTCGATAACCTTATCCGATGCTATGGCTTTTGAAATGATCTGTTTAATCGCGGAATCAATATCATCCTGCGTTTTTCCGCCACCAGTTTCATACTTGGATAGTCGGGCGCGAACTGCCTGGAAGAATCCGACATCATCCCGAATACTTAACGCCTCGGCATGCGGCACCGAAAGCGCGAACGCCTGTGAAAGCTGAGTGACATACGCCAAATAGCGTTCCTTGCCATTTTTCTGCGCCAACACATGTTCTTGCGTCTGAGTAATAATCACCATCTTTTCAGTGACTGTTGCAGAGAAGAACTTTTTATAGTCAAATCCATGGAGTATCCCGCAAACCACTTCGTATTTTTCAAGCATCAGCTCAACAGCTTCATCTTGATTAAAAGCGGGCTTACCTTTGCCGCCACTCTCGGTATATTCAGCAAGGGCATGTTTTAATTCATCAGCAATGCCCAAATAATCAACCACCAAACCGCCGGGCTTGTCTTTAAAGACACGGTTAACGCGTGCAATCGCTTGCATCAGGCCATGTCCGCGCATGGGCTTATCGACATACATCGTATGCAAAGACGGCACGTCAAATCCCGTAAGCCACATATCCCGCACGATAACGATCTTTAATGGGTCGCTGGGGTCTTTCATGCGATCGCCAATGTCTCTGCGCCGAGGCTTATTCCTGATATGTTCCTGCCAATCTACAGGATCAGTAGCAGAACCGGTCATAATAACTTTAAGCATACCCTTATCATCATCTTTGTGACGCCACTCAGGCTTGAGCCTTACCATCTCATCATGCAATTCCACCGCGATCCTTCTGCTCATACAGACGATCATTGCTTTACCTTCAAGAATCTTCAGGCGCTCTTCAAAATGATTCACAATATCCTTGGCTATCTGCTTCACGCGCTTTTCGCTACCAACAATTGCTTCAAGGCGCGCCCACTTCGATTTCAATTTTTCCTTCTTTGCGACTTCTTCGCCTTCGGTGGCTTCTTCAAAATTCGGATCGATCTTGGGCCGCTCATCGGCTTTAAGCTCGAGTTTCGCAAGACGGCTCTCATAATAAATTCTAACGGTTGCGCCATCATTGATAGACTGCTCGATATCGTAAATATCAATATAGTCGCCGAACACTGCCCGAGTGTTCTTGTCCTTCGACTCAATGGGCGTCCCCGTAAAACCAATGAACGATGCATTCGGAAGCGCATCACGCATATGCTTGGCAAACCCATCAATAAAATCATACTGGCTTCGATGGGCTTCGTCGGCAATCACCACAATATTGCGCCTATCAGATAGGCAAGGGTATGTATCGCCACGCTCTTCTGGTAAAAACTTCTGAATGGTCGTAAAAACAACACCGCCAGATGATACTTTCAAGTATTCCCGCAACTTCACGCGTGAATCTGCCTGCACCGGCGACTGGCGCAAGAGCTCATTGCATCGCGAAAAAGTCCCGTATAGCTGATCGTCAAGGTCGTTTCTATCCGTCAAAACTAGAATCGTGGGATTATCCAAAGCAAGAACGAGCTTGCCGGTGTAGAAAACCATGCTCAAACTTTTACCGGATCCTTGCGTATGCCAGACGACTCCGCACCGTTTATTGCCTTTAACGCTCGCAGCTTTAAGAGTCTCCTCGATGGCTTTATTTACAGCATGATACTGGTGATATGCCGCGACTTTCTTGGATATTTTGATAGATCCATCTTTGGTGTCTTTTTCTTGCTCAAAAACTACAAAGTGACGAACCAAATCAAGCAAAACCTCTTTATTAAGCATGCCCTTAATGAGCACTTCAATCTGCGGCAAGTGTTGAGATTCTTTGCCACTTGCCCGCCGAAGCCTTGGCGAAGGCGGGTCAATGGTTTTCCACGGCAAAAAACGCTCCCAGTCGGATGTGATTGTTCCGGCCTTAGCATCAAAGCCATCGCTGACAACAAGGATCTCATTGAATTTAAAAATGGAAGAAATTTCTTTTTTATAGGTTAGAAATTGCTTAAATGCGGAGAAGGCTGTTGCGTTTTCGTCAGCTGGATTTTTGAGTTCGATCACAACCAGCGGCAACCCATTCACAAACAAAATAATATCCGGCCTGCGATTGTGATTATTTTCAATGATCGTGTACTGATTTACAGCAAGAAACTCGTTACGCGAAACATCTTCAAAATCAAACAGCCACACCTTATCGGAAACAACCCGGTCGCCTCTACGAAACTCCACGTCAACGCCGTTGGTCAGCATTTTATGGAAACGATGATTATTGATGACAAGGTCGGGGCTTTCAGAACGAAGCAATTGCTTGATAGCTTCTTCTTTGGCTTCGGATGGAATCTTTGAGTTTAATCGATTAATGGCCTCACGCAATCGACTGATTAGAAGAATATCCGAATAGCTCTGTCGTTCTGGGCTGGGGCCATCAGGGGCAATATCAGGCCCATGAAGAATGGCATATTTCAAATCCTTGTGCAGGATCTCTAGGGCCAATTTCTCGATTTCGGATTCGATGATGGGTTTAGGCAACAGATTTATCCTTCGGCATCTTTAAAGAATTGTTTTCGATAATAATAATTCCATGGACATGGTCCGGCACAATGACGAATTAATCCAACCGTAAATTGGGATAATGATCGGGCAAATCCTTCCAACATTACAAAACAATTTCCCCTCATTGATTCAAAACCATTTTCTCGTCCACAATATCACCCAAACATTCCCTGCGGTCCTTAACGTAAACCGTCACGAAATAACACCAATCCCGCGAATAATCATATCCTTTAAACCGGTTTAATTTTCTATTTCTTATCTTGCCCGTTGCGTTCATTATTCACCCATTTGATTTGGTAATGATTCCGGTGTCTCAGATAAATCGTTTTTCCTATTTCCCCATTTTTTCTTTTTTTCAATTTTTTCAAGTTCTTCTTTCTGTAACCTCTGGACTTCTTTCGTAAAATCAATTTTACCATGTATCCAATTGTAAAATTTGCTATCAAAATCTGGCTCTTTTTTTACTCTCGTTTTGAATAGCTCAACGTTATAAAAATCAAGAATCTTCTGGACAATTCTTATCCTGTATTCTGCCTGATCCAATGACCTAGAGATAAGTTCAAGATTTTTATCTGAATTTTCTTTAATAAGATAAAATTGCTGTTTAACAAAATCTGAATTCTTGTTAAAGGTATCAATCGCTTCGATCATAACTGAAGTGGCATAAATTAAACCTTGCCCCCCATATTCTATGATTAATGGGTCAGACAAAACTTCTTTTGCTACTTCAGAATTTAGATATTTTATGTTGATTCCTGTTTCTTTAAAGTCCTTTCTCATATCTTTTATATTGTGAATATTAGGACCTGTTTCAAAAAGCAATGTCATTAATTTATATCTAAACACATCCTGCCTTATTTTTTCCTGTCTATAATTTTCAAGTTGAAAAGCCAGGAAAACACCCAGAAGAGTTGCTAAAAAACCAACAAATGCTGTCCACATTAAATTGGGGTAGTTGTTTAGAAAAAAGGTTCTTGTTGATTTAATCCAACACAGTATGCCAAATATTATTGCGAAACTACCTAATATTTTCATGATTAAGCTTCCCATTTTTTCACCCTTATCTTCCCCAACATCAATTTCGGCAAAAGGGAATCGCGAATACCGCCTAAAGCTCTAATCTCTAGCTCATTCCTTAGAATCATTTCTTCGATGGGTTTGACTATCGCATCGAACTGTCTCAAAACTACAGCTGATGGAATAACCAAATTAACTTTATGGAACTCAGTCTTATTTAAACACCCAAAAACGGTACCTTCCGAATTAAATTGATCCCACAAGTCTTGTCTAGTTGACAAAAAGTAAAAGAGAAATCCGTTCGAATAATGTTTCATTCGTAAGGCTGCTACTCCTCGACCGATTGCGCATCTGCCAATTGTAATATTAAGCGCGCCTACGGGAGCGCGAACACTGATAAGGACATCACCGGCCTCAGCGATCCGTGTTGGAGCTGTACAATAAACTCGCGGTGTAGGAAAATGAAACCCAAAATCACGATTCCCTTGATGGAAGACAACACCATTTCCAGACTCGTTGTAAGTTTCTCCCGGGGGTGATTGCCCCATCATTATGTCGCAGGCTTCAATTAGCTTTCCTTCATGCCATCCTTCAGGCAATCCGTCTATAAATTTTGTTTTGTTATATCCTGGAAACTCAAACTCTTCAAACCATTGCTTAAACAACGCCTGAGCAGTTGCCTCAAGCGTTTTATTCATCTTGTGATTGAGCTCAATCTTCTCGTCGAGATCGGAAAGAATTTTTACAATAGCACGTTGTTCAACTATGGCTGGCAGTTTTATAGTAAGCTTATCAAAAACATCGGATTCAACTCTTTGTCTACCTGATGTGCCCGTCATTGATTTAATAGCTTTCTTCCTGATATCTGGAGAAACAGCAAGATAATAAACAAATTCGTTTATACTTTTACCATCTCTCCCACATAAAACCATGAACTCGGTGGAGCCGCATCCAACCTCTCCATTCTCTAAGATGTCCACAAAAACTGTTTTTCCATTTTCAAGACAAGGGGTTATCCGCGCCATCAACGTGTCGCCATTAATAAATTTAGAACCTCCGGGAAAAGTTCTCGTGGTAAAACTCTGAATCTTCCTATTGAATTCTTTTAGATCTGCCATCGATACAAATCTGGCAGTTGATCCCTTTTTCAATTCTCGCTTCGGGTTAACATCCACAACTTCCGAGAATATACGCTCTTCCCACCCCTCCGGAACTTCGCCTGTTTTTGCCGTATCGGTTATCTTTTGAATAACCTCATATTTCTTTTCAATAACCTCCCTGAATTCTTTTGATATCGCATTCCAGTCCAGAACATCCACGCGGAAAGGCAGGTCGGACTCCTGGAAAACTTCTCTTATGGAAAAAATAACTCCGTCTGGCAATTTTTCAGTGCCGACGATTGCCAAATCAAGATCGGAATAATCCTTGGCGGTCCACGCGGCGCGGGACCCAAACGCGCGAACTTCGCACTTCGACACAAACTTTTGAAGTATCTTTTCGATTATTTCCAGTTGATAAGGGGCAACATCAATCATTCTTTGCCTCAAGCGTTTTCAGGAGCGCTTTAGCATCGTGAATAAACTTCATCGCCGCTTCAAACGCGTTTTCAGCATTACTCGCGTTGTAAGTATGGGATGTTAAATTTCGGGCTTTATGATAACCCATCCACAGATCCACATCATAAATCAACTGACTTTCCGCGCTAATACGGTAGAGTTCTTGCCGAGGAACACCTTCTGCCATATTCGGCGAGATCTCTTCTTCTATCCACCGCTTCATGAACTTCCAGCACATCTCATAAGCAACCTCAAAGTTCTGGATTACACCTGCCTTTAGTGTTTCCATGTCCATTGACGATAATGACTTATTATGCTGATTATTGGTATACGAGTTTATTGAATTCTCCAACGCCCCTATTGCTTTTTGCAAACTGCTTAAATCAAGCGCCATAGTGTCCTCCTCGATATATTTAGACTAACGGTTATATCTTGTAATTCAAACCCTTGAGATTCTTTTTGATTTCGTTTTCAAGTTTATCAGACTTTTCAAACAGCACTGATAACTCGCCGGTAAGACGCGTCATCTTTTCTTCAAACGCTTCGCTATCTTCGACTAGTTCTTCTGTGCCGACATAACGTCCGGGAGTAAGAATGTGCCCCTGTTTGCGAATTTCGTCCAGACTGGCAGATTTACAAAATCCCGCGACATCTTCATACTTTCCTTTTTTAGAACGCCATGTGTGATATGTTCCGGAAATTTTGGATATATCCGAATCAGTTAATTCCCGATGACGGCGATCAATCATTTTTCCCATATTGCGAGCGTCGATAAAAAGAATATTCTGATGTCGGTCTCTAAATTTATGATTCTTTTTATCTCGAGAAACAAACCATAAACATACCGGTATCATCGTGTTGTAAAAAAGCTGTGACGGCATAGCGACCACGCAATCCACAAGATCTGCCTCGATGAGGTTTTTTCGAATTTCTCCCTCTCCAGAGGTATTCGATGACATCGACCCGTTAGCCATAACGAAACCGGCTGTCCCTGTAGGCGCAAGATGATAGATGAAATGCTCTATCCAAGCATAATTAGCATTGCCCGCAGGAGGAGTGCCGTATTTCCAACGCGCATCGTCGCGAAGCATTTCACCTTTCCAATCGCTGTCATTAAACGGTGGATTGGCGAGAACGTAATCCGCTTTTAGATCCTTATGGGCGTCATTTAAAAAGCTTCCTTCGTTATTCCATTGAATATTCGCGTCAATTCCTCGAATGGCAAGATTCATTTTGCAAAGACGCCAAGTAGTTTGGTTTGACTCCTGTCCGAATATGGAAATATCACCAATTCGACCACCATGCGCTTCTGCAAACTTCTCACTCTGTATAAACATACCGCCCGACCCACAACATGGATCGAATACGCGTCCCTTGTATGGCTCAAGCATCTCAACAAGTAAACGAACAACACATCTTGCTGTATAGAACTGGCCGCCCTTTTTGCCTTCCGCATCAGCAAACTCCCCTAAGAAATACTCATAAACACGCCCTAAGATGTCGCGGGACTTGTTTTCCTTATCTCCTAATCCAATTGTTCCGATTAAATCGATAAGTTCGCCCAATCTTTGCTTATCGAGCGCCGGGCGAGCATAGTTGTGCGGGAGGACTCCCTTGAGCGAGGGATTATCACGCTCAGTTGCATCCATAGCATCATCGATGAGCTTTCCAACTGTCGGTTGTTTGGCATTCTTTTGAAGATAAGTCCAGCGCGCCTCGGGCGGTACCCAAAAAATATTGCGAGCGCGGTACTCATCGATATCCTCAGGATCAGCAAAATTCTTTTTCGACGTCTTACTAAGCTCTTCATAGACTTCGGAAAAGGCGTCCGATATATATTTCAGAAAGATGAGCCCTAGAACAACGTGCTTGTATTCAGCGGCGTCCATGTTGTTGCGCATCTTATCAGCCGCTTGCCACAACTTTGAAACAAAACTCAAATCACCATTGCCTGTATTTGCCATTTCTCACCTCTTAATCGGTCTGTAATTTGCTTCCCGGTGCCCACAACTTCCTCTTGATAGCACCGCCTGATAGCTATTTCCCAACAACTTCCCAGTGCCCGCCCTTGTCCGGGCCGATGCGTTTCAACACCCCCTCCTTCTTCAGCTTTCTGATAATTTTCTCAACAGCGCTTTGTGACAAGTTAGTCTTGATTGCCAAATCATGAGCTTTGACAAAAGAATTTTCCGCGATGATGCCAACAATTTTCTCCGCATTTTCTCCGTACTTTCTCCGTACTTTCTCCGCCCTGTCCTCCTTACTTTCTCGATCCTTTCCACCGGCCACCTTTTCCGGCCACCTTTTCCGGCCACCTTTCAGAGTAGTTTTCTGGGCAGTCTTACCGGCGATTGGCGGCTTCGCTTCAGCAGGCGCTTTTAAAAAAGCCACCAAGAATCCCCCTGTCATCTCCGAGAATTCAGGTTCTGGCAATCCCTTTTCCCGGCATCGATCAACGATCTTCAACGTCCCTCTTCCCCAGGATTCAATAAATCCAGCCTTGAAGAATACATCCGCCAAGAGTTCATTGCGGGGATAAGAAGAATGTGACTTCTTTAACTTTTCGAAAGTGATCTCATCCGGCAGCCTCCCGGCATTCCATAGCCAAAGCTTGTCTTCATAAACCCTCAATTGCGTGTGCGGCCCCATATAATCCCGGTGTATGACCGCGTTAATGACCGCCTCGCGCAGGGCCTCTTCAGGGTAGACAAGGTCTTCCTTGCGGTATATACCTTCATAATAAAACCTGTTTTCCAGATATTTCAGCCTGAGGATCTCGATGGTCTTTTCAACCTGCTCAAAAAGATTCCCCTCAATGACATCCGTGCTGATGACCTCGCTTTCGGATACGAAACGGCCGATCTGGATAAATGCCGAGGTAAAATATTTCCTGGGATTCTTGCCGAAAAGAAGGATGGCGGCGCTTTTAAGCTTACCTTTCTCAATAAGGTTAAGTTTCTGCAACACGAACCGTATACTTTTTTCTGTGGCTATAAATGGAAATCTTTTTCTGGCCAATTGCTGAAAATGCCGGACGGCCTTGGGACTGATATCGTCAAGGGAGGCTTTTGGTTCGACGATGTTATCCCAGGATGTACCTGCCCGGGACAGCAGAAAACGGGATAGTTCCGCGCTTTTCAATTCAGAGGTTGTGCTCCCAGAACGGATATAAAAAGCGCCTCTATAAGAAATGGGGGCGGTATATTTCTTTACGGTCACCTTTATGACCGGATTACCCGCCTTTTGGACAATTTTTACATCTACAACTATGCCCAGAATATCTCTTACTTTATTGGGAATATCTTCCAAAAATTTCTTTGCGTCTTTGAGAACGACGCTCCGCCCCTTATCATCAAGACCTATAAAAATTATCCCGCCATCCGTGTTGGCAAAAGCACAGACTGTCTTGAGCGCGTCATCGCTCCATTGCGATTTAAATTCTATATTCTGACTTTCAGCTTTATATTTTATCATGCTGATTTTCGATGGCGATGATGATTTCCTTGGATAAAACTTTTTGTTTCTTTTCTTTCCGCAGGTAATCCTCTCCCAGTTCTTTTCTTAAAGCGATTATTTCCGTTAGCGCCCGCCTTTGTTTTGCCTCATCCCCGCTCTCAAGATTAGCAATACGACGCAGGGTGTAATCGGAAAGGGTACCGTAGTCCACGATGTCTTCTTTTAATGTCCTAAGAAAATCCTTATGCGGCATGACCTCATCAGAATGAACATTATCAATAAAAGTCTTAAGGTTATTCAAGGCTTTTTGCTCAAGGCTTTGTTCGCTTGGAGCTATGACGCGGGACTCCTTAAATCGCTTCATGCTCTCATAGGCTTCCCAGAAATTACCACTTAAAGGTAAAGCCTTTTCCCCTTGAGCGCAGACGATCTTGCCAAACACCTCTTCAAAGGTAGCTTGATAAACATCGAATTCTTTTGCGTTTTCATATCGAAGACAATGAATATACAGCCTGCCTTTTTTTAGGAATACCAAAAGCTCATTTTCGCTGTATTTCTTGGCTACTTTAATGCGCGGTGGATAGTTTTTAAAAGATTCAATGAGCCCTGGGTTCTCCTTTTCGATCTTCAAGAATTCCTTCAAAGCTTTGGTATAAAAACTTTCTTTTTCCCGCGCGTCAGGATTCTGCTGAATCCGGCTGAAAAGTCCTGATGGAGTCGGTTCTTCGTCAATATCAAAAATCTTGGCATCTTCTCCAAGCGTGCTATGGATCAAAAACATTTTATTACTGGCGATCTCACGCGACTTCACCAGCTCCGCGCCCTTCTCTGTAGGGAAAAAATTAACGATGCGAAGCTCGTTAAAAACTTTTTTGCTGATACGGTTGATGCGCCCCACCCGCTGAATGACCCTGACCGGATTCCAAGGGATATCGTAGTTAATAACAAGTCCGGCGCGGTTCAAATTAAAACCTTCTGAAATTTTATCCGAAGCAAGCAAAATGTCAAAATCGTCATCTTGATCAGGATCAGAGGCGTCAAAATTTTTGTTGATTTGTAATATTTTCTGAGCTGATAAATCACCCGCGACAACGAGGATCCTCTCTCCCGCATGTTTTCTTAGCAGGGGTTCCAGATATTTAACCGTGTCCCGATACTCGGAAAATATCACAATTTTTCTTTTCGGTTCGCCTTTAGGGTGCTTTTGCTTAATTTCGCTTTTTATGCCTTCCAAGAGGCGGTCGGTCTTAGGATCATTTTTCACCAAATCCAAAGCGGCTAACTGAACGGATATCTCGTCAAATAACTTTAAATCGGATTTTATATGGCTGACAAATTCCTCTTTATATTTAAAGCTGCTGATTTTATACCGTTTATGGTTTTTAGGATATTCTCCGTTATTGATTTTCTCGGCATACTCAGCTAAATATTTTTCGATTTCGTCCAGATCAAGGTCATAAATCTTTTCCAGAAGGGCCCGATCCAGAATGTATTCGCCTGTTTTTTCGATAAATTCCAAAACGTGCTTTGTGATTTTCTTGAAATTTTTTATGCTCTGCTCAAAAGAGCCAAAGGAGCTTTCGAAACGCTTGACCAGCAAACGGCGCATAAAGTCATACAAGTTCCTCTGTTGTATAAACTGGCGGTTGTCTTTTTCGGATAATTTTTCATTAACAATATCTTCTCTTTCGATCTCATATTCAAATGGGCGATAAATCGCGCCTTTAAATTGGCCGCCATCATCGGGATCGCCGAAATACTGCTCAATGACTTTATCGTAAAATAAAGACTGCTCTTTGGTTAATTCAAAAAACCATTCTTTGGGATCCTCAAATTTTGATAAATTTTTGACCTCATCCTTGTAAAAAGGATTGTTCTGAAGGTCCAGCCGGTTGCGGCGAATTGTCACTGGCTCAATCACATCCCTTATTTGCTTGGCAAGGTAATGCGACCTTTGCGCCACCTTCCCAAGGTCAATAGTTTGGCTTTCAAAGAAAACCTGATAATAACTTTCCGCCTTCTTTCTCTTGGCGGCATTCGGTGAATTCCAGTATTTTTTAATAAATCCAAGACGGTCAAATGTCCCTTTAAAAGCCTTGAACTTATCCACAAGATTATTTTCCAGTGTGATTGATGATTTTTTAGGAGTAATAAAGAGCTTTAATAGCGAAAGAATATCACCCGGCCTATTATTGAACGGTGTCGCGGTAAGCAAAATGACGATCTTGTTGCGGCAGATATTTTTTAGCAATTCATAATTTTTGGTATCCTGATTCCTGAAACGGTGCGCCTCATCAATAATCACGACTTCAATGTCTCTACGCTTTTTGACAAATTCCGCGATACTCTCCAGATCACCTAAAGACCACACTTCCCATTCGTCACGTAAAAGGCCAAATTCCTCTATATATTTCCTCCATCCAAAAGACCGTTTACTGTCCCCAATAAGTCCCGGAGGGCAAATAACAATTCCCCGTTTTTTAAATTCTTTGGCAACCGAACAGGCAACAATAGTCTTCCCCAATCCAACGACATCGGCAATGATGACCCCATTGTTATTTTCGATAATCGCCAACACCTGCTTAACCGCATCTAATTGGTATTGATAAGGAATATAGCCGTTCTCTTCCAATGTGTTAATTAAGGATTGCCCAACTTCCCGTTCTTCAAATGAATCAAGATAGGTTTTTAGGGCAAGAACAAACGCCTCAAAAGGAGTAATCTCCTTAATGAGCGTTTCTTTCTCAACGATTTCAATAAGCTTTCTTTTCGACTCCTCGTGTTCGGTTATTTTTACCGCTTCTTTCCACAAAGCATCAAAATACTTTTCAGCATCTTCAAAACCAAAATCGCTTATCTCCACATTGAATTCTTCTTGGGTTGTCAAGCCAGCCCTGGTTAAGTTACTGCTTCCGGTAATAAACAGATTCTTTCTGCCAACCTGCCCTTCCTCCAATTTAAAAAGATAGAGCTTGGCATGGTTTGGATTGTAGGTTTTGCGGATAATTAATTTATCATCCAGGATTAACTGAATGAAGAACCTTACCTGTTCATAAAATTCTTTTGTGTCAAAATGCTCGGTATTTAAAGACTTCTTAACGGATTGAAAGAATTTGCAGGTCTTTTCTTCATCGGATTGTTGATCATCTTGATCAGCAAGCTCAAGCACGCCGTAATTTGTAGCATCGACATTGAGACCCACAAGAACCTTCATTTTTTGATTGGGGTTTTCTTTTAACCCTTTGTATAATTCCCTGATGCCGGAAAAATAGAAAAACCCAACCAAAAATTTTAGTTCATCACTCTTTTGGATAAGCTCAACCAGGCGGCTCTTAAGGTCTTTTGAATCGTTATTTGTAATAAAGTTACTCATATTATTTCTTGATACTGTATCTGCTCTTAACCAACGCCTCTAAATTCTCCAGCCTGATCCACCACTTGCCGATTTCTATGATTTTACTTGAGTCTATCCCAAATGTCTTGCTAAATCTTTGCGAGGCTTTCCCTTAAATCTTCCTATACCTCGTCGTTCTCCCCAGCCAAGTCATTATCCTGCTCGGCGCCCATTCCTTCCTGCGTATATTCTGAAACAATTTCGATCATTTTTCTCACGGTTGTACCGCAAGATTTAAACGTAATACGCCCAAGGACATCAGCGCCATATTTTCTTAAAAGATCACTCAAAAGCGCGTGGACGAATGATTGAGTAGCAGTATCTACGCCCTCAAAATCGAGAATAACTTCTTCCCCTTGGTTTAGGGCCGGAATAATTTCCTTTATTCTGATATCTCGTGCCACATCCTTATTCTCCGCGAAGACTCTGGTGCGGTCAAAAATACGAATATTTTTCATATGAATCTTGGCCTCCTGTATTTGGCTTTTTTTCTCTCTCTAACGGCGGCCGTATAAACCTCACCTATAGCATCCAAGAGACGGGAAAACTCTTCGGTCTGATCAAGATTAATATCTATTCCCACAATAGTCCCTTGCCAGCAGGGGAGGTTTTCATCCGTTGAATGTTTATCTTTAAAAGGATCGGCGTTCAAATGCAGTCTCGATGTTTTTGATCTTCGCAGCAATTTATAAAGAGCGTTCCCGCTGTAGATTACAAAAAAATCGCGATTAACCCAGGCCATGGACTTTATAAAAAATAATCCTGCTCCCGCGTTCTGCTCACTGCCTCCTTCCCGCCGGGTTGTTCCCGTAATTCCAGGATAGAGTGCTAATTTTATAGCTTCTAAATCCGTTTTCGCGGAATGCGACTGGTTAATTGAGGTTTTAATACCCACCCCCGTATCGGCAATGCCAATACGAATTGTGTTGCTTTTCATATAATATTGCGCGCATAAAAAAGCCCCATGCTCTGATTTTGCGTGTTCTATAACGTTACGTACCAGCTCGCTGACAATATAGCCAATGGTTTGGGCATGATCCGGATCAAGATGCAGCAACGGAATCATGTCTGTAATAAATTTGGTAAGCTCAGTGGATGTATGAATTTGAGTTAACGGAATGAATCGGCCAGCCGGTTCATGCTCAACAATATTAATATCGGAGGGCATATTAAGCATCTTTAAAAGTCCCATACGAAGAAGATAGTGTTTAGACTTTGCTTTAAGTTTCTCGCAGCGTATTGTTGGTGTCCTAGAGACACCTAAAGCCGCTATGAGGGATAAAACAACCGGATGCACAGAAATCCATTTATCATTAGCCGTAATTTCCAGGAAATTTGGATTCAATGGATCAAAACCGCGAAGGAAAGGATCAATATTACCCAAAAAGGCACTATTAGGAAGATTTATCTTCATGAGTAAAAAATACCATAATTCTTTGAAAATGTCAATATTTTACCGGGAATCCCGGTAGTTTGTTAATATACCGGGAATCCCGGTAATTTCGAAATAAATTTGCAGATTACCGCATAAAGTTCAGCCACGGCAATGCCGCTTGCGGCCGAGGCCAAAAGGAGAATAACAGGAAGAATTATTCCAAGAAAGTGGAACGAAATTATAGCCTATCCGCCCTTTTCTTTTGCAGAACGGGTAAAGGGGCGGATGATGAGCCGGAAGCCTCGGTCGTAGGTAAAGTAATTCCACATCCAGTTGACAAACACAACGATTCGGTTGCGAAATCCGACGAGACTCATCAAGTGCACAAACATCCACACAAACCAGGCGAGGACTCCCTGAAATTTAATAAGAGGCAAATCCACCACCGCGCGATTGCGCCCAACCGTGGCCATGACCCCCTTGTGACGATAAATAAAGGGCTTGAGTTCTTTTCGGGAAATCAATCTCTTCAAATTCTTGGCCAAACGCCGGCCCTGCTGGATAGCCACGGGCGCCATCATCGGATGCCCCTTAGGAGCTTTGTCGCTGACCATGCAGGCCACATCGCCAATGGCAAAAATATTTGGATACCCTGCCGCTCGATTATAACCATCCACTTTGATACGGCTGCCAATCTGTGCTTCGGATTTAAAGCCGTTAACCATCGCTCCTTTAACACCCGCCGCCCAAATCAGCGCCTTGCTTACGAGGGTTTTACCGTTAGAAAGGTTAACCCTTAACCCATCGTAGGAAACAATTTCCGTCGCGCACCAAACGTGGACGTCAAAGCGCTTTAAAAACTCTTCCGCCTTAAGCGAAGCCGCCGGCGACATCCCCGTAAACAGCCGCGCCTCTTTTTCAATCACATGGATCCGCATGCGCTTGATATCAAGTTCGGGATAATCCAGAGGCAGAATATGATTTTTAAGCTCACCCAACGCCCCGGCCATTTCCACACCCGTCGGGCCGCCGCCGACAATCACAAACGTCATTAAACTTTCCCGTTCTTGAAGGTCATCCGTGAGCAGGGCCTTCTCAAAATTTTGCAAAATAAAACTTCTTAAGTCGAGCGCCTGTGGAATCGTCTTCATATCCAACGCGTATTTTTGGATATCTTCTTTGCCATAAAAATTCGTGGCCGAGCCGGTGGCCATCACCAGATAGTCGTAGGAAATCTCTCCAATCGAGGTCTCAACGCTGTTACTTTCCGGCTTAATCGATAAAACCTCGGCCATGCGGAAAATAACGTTGAGATTATGTTTAAAAATCTTTCTTAAAGGATAGGCAATCGAATCGGGCTCCAGGCCGCCGGTGGCCACTTGATAAAGAAGCGGCTGAAAGGTGTGATAATTATGCTTATCTAATAAAACGATCTGCATATCCTCACCTTTTAATTTCTTGATGAGTTCAATACCGCCGAACCCGCCGCCGATAATAACGACGCGGGGTTTATTGGTTATGGGGATATTCACAGACATACGAGGTCCTTACGCGGATACATTCTATTTACGCCCTTCCCTGGAAGCTTATTTTTTAAAGGACGGACGAATATGAAAGGCCAAGAGCCCGTTAAACGCTGGCTGCATTTCGAATTCTACTTCCTGCCCTTCCATGAGCCCGGCGAATTCAACGTCCCAAAGGCAGTGCTTATGGAAATGGACATCTTCTCCACTTTTGACTCTAATGGAGCCATATCCTTTTTTACGAAATAATTTCGTGATATTTCCTACATGCATGGTAATAGCAACCTATTGAGAAAAGAAAAAAGAGAGGTCCAATGTGAGAGCTTATCTAGCCGGGTGATCTAGAATCAGTATAACGTTTTTAAAAAAAATTACTATAACTATTCCCGCATCGCATTGCCTATAGAAACTATTATCTTCATAAAAAATTGAATCCTAAATATTGTTGTCAAGAGGCCCTTTATCTGTAAAATAGATATTCATGAAGGACAATCCTTTAACCTTGGGACAGTTACACCCCAGAAAAATTTATATACCCTTTTTACTGGCCGCCGCCGCGACGCTTCTGGTGCTCGGACTTTTCCTGCCCGTCATTACTCTTAAAGAAATGGTCTTCTGGAAATCCACGTTCTCGGTCATCACCGGCATCCAAAGTTTATTTGAAGAAAAACATTATATTCTGGCGGGGATTATATTTCTTTTCTCCATAATCTTCCCCATTTTTAAATTAATAGCCCTCTCGCTCATCTGGTTTTCTCATCTCACCGATCAGACGAGCAAAAGATTTCTCTACTGGCTGGGAATTTTAGGCAAGTGGTCCATGCTGGACGTGTTTGTGGTGGCTATCACGATTGTCATCACGAAAATATCAGGATTCGCCGAAGGGCAGGCGCGGATCGGCATTTACCTCTTCGCCACGTCCATTATTCTGACCATGCTTCTGGCCGAGCGCATTGAACGATTGGTCAAAAAATAGTGAGAAAAGTAGGAATAGGGGGATCTTAAAAACTTGACAAAATGGCTTCTATGTCCACATACTGCTTAACCAATAAAGCCGCTTCGGCTATTTTATCTTTTTCTGTTTTCTGAATTTTGCTGACCATGTGCTCGATTTTTCCAGCCACGGTATACGTGTCTTCTTCGGTAATAAGGACCGGGATTCGGCTTTTCTGTAACAATTCCACAATCTTGGGATTGGGAACAAGCCCGCCGGTTAAAATCATCCCAGAAATAGGCGATGCTACATCCGCCCTGATGAGCTGCGAACTAACCGCAACCAAAATATTATCGACCCTGTCCCCTGATGTTATCACGAGCGTCCCATCTTTTAAAAAATTAATCATATTCTGCGGCTCCATGGCCGCGACCATGGTGTGCTTAATCCGTTTTTTCATATTATCTTGGCCGCAAAGGACATTAATATCCAAACGGTCTTTAATTTCGTTCATAGTCAGAGCACTGAGCAAGGGATCCAAAGGAATCACTCCTAAAAGCTTAAGCCCCTTACGCTCTAATCCTTTATTCAAAACCCGTTTAACCTTTTCATATTTATCGGGCAGAACTTTATTGACAATAATGCCTAGAATCTCCACGCCTTTTAAATCAAACAAGGCTTTATTGAGCATAATCTCATCAATACTTTTTCCGATCCCGCCTTCGCTGACGATAATGACTTTCGATCCCAAAAGCTTGGCCACGTCCGCGTTAGAAAAATCAATGACCGAGCCCACCCCTGCATGGCCCGTTCCCTCGATGATAATGGCCTCTTTTCTCTTACGTAAACTCTGGAAGGCTTTTTCAATGGATTCACGCAATTTTTCTTTCTGGGGATTAAAAATATATTCTTCCGTGTAGCCGCGGCCGATGGTGACGGGGCTCATGTCCTTAAACTTTTTCGCGCAGTGGAACACCTCGCCTATTAGATAAGAATCTTTGTCAATATCCCAATCGCCCACATGCACATACTGCTGGCCGATGGGCTTCATAAAGGCAGTCCGAATTTTTTTTTCTCTTAAAACCTTGTAAAGCCCCAGAGCAACAGTCGTTTTACCGGCGTTCTGGTAAATGGACGAGATAAAAACATTTTTCAGTTTCTTTTTCATCAAACACTATTCCAAATTAAGTTTTAACTCGAACTGCGGATTTTTAATTTTGACTTCCTTGAAAATCCCCTTAACCAGGGCTATCGCGTCTTCAAAAGCCTGAGAAGCTTCAGACAGAGACAAAAGGCCACCCGCCTCATACGTCATCTCGTTACGTTTACGACGCATGGTCTCAAAATGATCAGTTAAATCCTGATATTTTTCACCTAGAATCGCTGAGGTTACCTCAACCATTGTTTTATGCTGAGCCCCATCACAAGGAGCATATCGTTCAATCAATTGATCTGGCATGCAGCTGTCCTTTTAAAAGGATAATTTTATCTTTTAAAACAACATTAAGAAAGCTTCCCTTTTTTTTGATCTCTTTTCCGAACTCCTCAAGGGCATACGAAGTAAAATTAATTTCCCGACTTAACTTCGATTCTAATTGACGGATTTGGCGTAAAAACTCCTTAAGGGGAAGTTCTCCCACCACAATAAGATCTACATCCGAGGAACTTTTTTCTTGATTTTTCGCGTAAGAACCGTAGATCAAACCCATCGATATTCCAGGATATTTTCCTAAGAGTTCTTTTAAGCTTCCTGCCACTCCCTCTGTTTTAAAAATAATCGTCTTCAACTCTCGGAATAGTGGATAAATTTTGCTGAGCTTATAAAGCTTGAGCCGTCCACGTCTACGAGTAACAAAAAGACCTTCTTCCTCAAATTTCCTGAGCTCCCTGGAGAGATTTCCTGGATCAGAACCGATAAGAGCCGCTAGCTCCCGAACATAAAAATCCTCATCAGGATGCGTAAACGTGTACGCTAAAAGATTTTTTCTTAGTTTTGTATTCAGTAAAATAGTCATAATTTTGTAGTAATTATTACATCATTTGATGTAAATCATACAACAGACAAGCATCCTTTACAATATTTTTATTATAATTTTTTTTTGAGCGCTGCGGGGATTTCGTCAGGGAAGTCGACGACATGGACACCGGCATTCAAGAGAACCTGGCGTTTGGCTTCAGCGGTTGTAGCCCCAGAGGAAATGATGGCTCCAGCGTGACCCATTCGCTTGCCCGTGGGGGCGCTGCGGCCGGCAATAAAACCAACGACGGGCTTCTTCATGCTCTTTTTAATAAATTCCGCAGCTAATTGTTCATCACCTCCGCCAATTTCACCGACCATCACAATGCCTTTGGTTTCACGATCTCTCTCAAACATCTCTAAGATTTCCACAAACCGCATGCCAATGACCGGATCGCCGCCTAACCCAACACAGCTCGACTGGCCTAAATCATTTAAGGTAAGATTGTACACTACTTCGTAGGTAAGGGTCCCGCTGCGCGAGATAACCCCGATGGGGCCGGGTTTGTGAATATGCCCCGGCATAATGCCGACCTTGCTTTTCCCCGGAGAGATAACGCCCGGGCAATTCGGTCCAAGAAAATGGATTTTGGTGGCTTTAAGCGCTTTTTTGACCTCAATCATATCAAGGACCGGAATGCCTTCCGTAATGCAAATAATAAGCTCTATTCCCTCACGGATATCTTCTAAAATCGCTTCCCTGGCAAACTTAGCAGGGACATAAATGACGGCGCAATTGGCATTGCTTTTTGACCTGGATTCTCTGACGCTGTTAAAAACAGGAACACCAAAAATGTTCTGTCCACCTTTACCGGGTGTAACACCGGCGACAACTTTTGTGCCATACTCAAGCATCCGTTCGGTATGGAATGATCCATCCCTGCCGGTAATGCCCTGGACTAAGACTTTTGTATTTTCGCTAATAAGGATCGCCATAACAATAATAAGGGATAATAAAATGGTTTGATTTCTTTACTTAATTCCACCGCCTTTAACACCGCTTCCCGCATGGTTGAATACGTGTTGATTTGATTCCCCGCTAAAATATCTTTAGCCTGCCGTTCATTGGTTCCTGTCAGGCGCACAACCAAAGGTGTGGAAATATTACCCTCTTTGAGCGCCTCCACAATTCCTTTCGCGATATCATCACAGCGGGTAATGCCGCCGAAAATATTAATCAAAATCACTTTCACGTTTTTGTTGCGCAGAATGATCTTTAACGCATTGAGCACTTTCTGGGGATTAGAACTGCCCCCCACATCCAAAAAATTCGCCGGGGTTCCCCCCAAAAGCTTGACAATATCCATGGTGGCCATCGCCAGGCCCGCTCCGTTGACAATACATCCGACGTTACCATCGAGCTTAACAAAACTTAAATCGTTTTTTTTAGCCTCCAGCTCGTCGGGATCTTCATATTCCAAATCTCTTAACTTCTGAATGTCTTCGTGACGAAAGAGCGCGTTGTCGTCAAAATTAATCTTGGCATCGGCGGCGTAGATTTTCCCCTGGGCGTCAATGGCCAACGGGTTAATTTCGGCAAGCGTGCAATCATATTGAAAAAACAATTTCACTAAATTCTGACAAATCTTCGCGGCTTCTTCTTGATGAGACGCCTCATTTAAAAAAGAGGCGACAAAAGGAGCTAACTCTTTTAAAGAAATTTCTCTTTCCCCATGAAGATATAATTTTTTAATCGCCGCGGGGTTTTTCTGGGCCACTTCTTCAATTTCAACGCCGCCTTCGGCGCTGGCAATGAGAACCACATCGTCTTTGGCATAATCAATCGTTAATCCTAAATAAAATTCTTTCTTAATATCGATGGCGCGGACCACAAAAATCCTTTTAACGGGATATCCTTGAATGGTGAGATTTTTAAGGGCGGCAAATTTTTCTTGAAGCTCTTCTTTGTTCTTCACGACCTTAATGCCGCCAGCCTTTCCGCGGCCTCCGACTAAAACCTGGGATTTGAGGACAACGGGAAACCCAATTTTTTGGGCGATGCTCAAAGCATCGTTAACTTCAGTGGCTACCGCACCTTCCAGAACAGGCAGGCCCTGCTGTTTAAATAACTGTGTTGCTTGATACTCGTGAATTTTCATGGGATAAGAAGAATAATTTGTGTATTATACCGCGTTTCCCTGGCCTGTCAATGGCTCCGGGGGCTCGGCTCGGAGTTTGAGAACGAGGTGGTTTGTCCGCAGTGCGGGGTATTAACCTTAGATGAAGTGGAATTAACCGAATTAGGACAAACTCAACTAACGGAGATATATTTTAACGAAGTATTGGGTGGTAGTGCACGTCCGCCTGAGGCGGATCCGCCTTTGGCGGAAGCGTAGCGAGTGCCCTCTAACCTCACAAAAGCTAATCGTGCCATAATCGTGCCATAATCGTGCCATCCTAACTGCGTCCCTTATACCGCAAACTACGCCCACTCCCAATAGTCACAATAATATCTTTAGCTAAAAGATCGTCTAAATCTCTATTGGCTTGTCGCATGGAAATATCAGCCAAGTCAACATATTGCTTTCGAGAAATTTCCCCATGTTGTTTGATAAATTCCATTGCTTTCTTCTGGCGGTCATTAAGATCAATCTTATGCAGTTTGATATCATCAATAACTTTGTCAAAATCCTTTCCCGGCCCCATCAAAATAATCTCGAATCCACCCGAATTATTACCAAACACCGGATCCGGCAATTTATCCTGCCGCATCTCCTCCACAATCCGGCTGGTACCACGCCCCCAGCGTTCGATATATTTGATCAAATATAATCTGTCTGCCAAGAATTGATTCCTTGGAATCGACTTATGTCTGACTTTCAACTGTTCCGGCGTAAGCTGCTTTGTCAATTCGCCCGGATTCCAAATTTCAATACGATCATCATATATCGCCAGCTGTATATCGCCTTTGGCTAAATAGTCACGATGCGCCAAAGCATTGTTGAGAGCCTCTTCAGGTGCCCTTAAAGGATATTCCCATTTATCATGTCGCTGGTTAGCATCAAAAAAAACTGCCTTCCTGATATGTTCCGCAATGAATCTCATCGCACCGTCACGAAGCTCTGGAATTGTTCCTTCTAAAACCTTGGTATCAAGAAAATCATGGCCTTCAGTGCCCTTGATCCGGCCAACTCTAATCTTTGCCTGAACAAAAAATTTCTGCGGGTCTTTACCAAACAAAAGAACGCCCGTATTATTCAGCTTTCCATTATGCAATACTTTCAGATATTCCAATGCGTCCTTAGTTGAAGCTTTTTTAGGAATGGTCAACCTTCCTTCCTCTTGAGCTTTTGCAAGAAACCATTGAACCTTGGCCGAATCTATATCCTTGATCGTCGCCCCGCTACAAATCATCGTATCGAACTCAAACTTATCTTTATGTTTTTCGAGAATCAAACCTTCATATTCTTCTTTACCCATTTGCCGGGTCGAGGGTCCTACGCGTTTATATGGACGGCCGTCAGCCAAAACCAATTTATCCTTAGACGGTTTGACTTCAATAACGATAATTTGTTTGCCTTCGATCTTTTTAACCGTAATTTTGGGCTGGATTTTGGGATCAGTATGTTGAGCAATACGATTAACCAAACCTTCAACCGTACCTCTGCCTATCTGAATGCCAATAATCTCGCCGGTCTTTGATATCCCGACCAACAATCGACCGCCCTCAGTATTAGCAAAAGCCGTGATGCTTTCGATGATCTCATGAATCTGTGACAACGACGGCTTCCATTCAATGGTGGTCGATTCGCTAGAGCCGATTGATTTTAATGCATTGATTCTTGCCATATTACTCCGGTGAATTAATTACATCACTCAATACAAAATATAACGATTAAAAGAAATTTATTATAACAGAAAAATACCTGAAAGGTCTGAAAAATTACAGGTAAATTCGAGGAAAATTTTATTGAATACTACTAAGCTGCTGTTCTGGTTGGCTTGTATTTGTTCCGAGAAGAAGTGGCAAATTGGTGGGAATAATTTGAAATATGATGGGAGAGAAACCATCAATGGATATATTTTGTATAGCCTGAGGATTAATTTGAATATCAAATTTCATCCCTGTTCCCGTTTTTTGTATGTTCAACATTTTTGGATTAAGGTCGATACCACCCGGATTCTGTGTTGGGCGCGCAGTCTCTGTTTGTACATCTTGCGCTCGATTAATAGCCGTATCTAACTGTTCTGCCAAAATAGCTGAATCCTCTGCTGTGCCACCGATGGGTCCGGAATCCCTCGGAGCCTCGTCTGTTGGCGATGCCTCACCTTTTTTAGCATGACTTTCTGCGGGGACAGTTACAGCCTCCAAAAGCTTTTTATATGACCTAAATCCAAGAACCTTGGCCAAGTGATCTTGCGACACACGTCTATCAGATTTAAATCTTCTGGCTAACTCACGTTTACTCTTGGTAGTTAAAGCAGAAAGAGGGACCGGATTTCTTGTGAAAAGTTCCTCTTCATATACAGATGTTCCGAGCCTTAATTTTACCCCATAGTTCAAAAGTGCTGCGATATCAAACTCAAGTAGAAAGCCTCCCTGCGAAGAAGTTCTTTCATGAGCAAAATCCTTAGAAACATCTCGGAGAAGCGAAAAATACACAGCGTCTTGAAAATCTCTGTCGGGTTCCGAATTACTGGCAAGCTCTCCTCTAATGAATCCACCTGATGCTATTATATTGCGCATCGCATCATTTGAAGTTCCATGATAAAGCCGCGTAATGCCAAGCTCTTGAAGATGCCCAGCAATTACATCTTCGTCCAATGCCAGCGCTTCATCCGGTCGTCTATCCTCTTCGCCTACATGAGATGATGATTGAAATAGACGCCTAATGGCCAAAGGATGTTCAGCAATTAAACGAGAAAGCCCTTTGCGACCGAGCACAGCTTTAATTCTTTCCATTGTTGTTTTTCCAACTTCTTTTTCAAATGCGGCAAGGTAATCATCCTCAGAAAGCCCATCCGCTCCAGGAATTATAAGCGTGCCATTCTCAATTAAAATTTTCAACCTTCCAGGGGTTATGGTAAGCAATAACGGATCATCCTCACGGAATCTTAGTTGAATGTTTTCTGGCTCTACCTTCACAACATGACCAATGCCGAACTTTTGATGATAAATTTTCTGACCACGTTTCAAGGAAGGATGAGAACTTGCGCTCAATATATCTCTTTGAGCTACTTTATATCTTGCCTTAGCTTCTTTTTGAGATATAGTAGCTTGGTTTGCCAAATTAAATGCCTCGATCCAGTGCTTACCTTCTTTGCGGTAACCGACCTCTGCTTTCTCGATTTCAATTTGCTCTGGAGTCATTTCACTGGTAAAACCAACAATCTTCCAAATGCCGTCTATTCCCTTAAAATTGATAGCCTTTACACCACCTCGCGGCTCTATGACCCATCGCTGTACTGCTCTTCCTAATTCCGATTCTTTAACCTCATCTTTGATGACAAAAACTTTTACATCGTCGGCTTCATTTCGGGTTTCTTTTATAAGGCCGCCGGCCTCCAGATGGCTTAGCACAAATTCCAAAATGACATCTTCTGAAGCGCCTTGCGGCACCTGAGGGATATTATCGCTCTGAGCCAAAACATTAAGAATCCGACGAAGACGATCCAAGTTCTTGACCGGATCTAAAATCACTGAAGCTGTAATGTCCTTTCCCGTCGTTGAGGCCTCGGCCGCTTTGATCATCTCTTGCGAAGGAACATTTTGGCGGTCATCACCGTCCCCTAGAAGATACGGTAGCGTATCGCCCCTGAATTCCATTCCTCCAGAAAAATATTTCCTGGGGATGACCTCTTGCGCCGCGGAATCGTAATCCTCTTTGATGTAGTTATAAACGCCCTTTTTGAAGGCTTCTAAATACTGTTGATAAATCTTTTCTTTAGCCTTTTTATCTTGAATATCGACACCGGCGATTTTATTTTCTCCGACATAAACCTTGCTTAAAAAACTCTCCTTCAAATTACGTTTAAACCATGTGGCTAAAATCATCGAATTATATACTTGCCGCAGGGACGTGAAATTTTCACCCGTATTAACTTCCTTTTCGATTTCAGGAAGAATCACCTCTTTGATGATGGCCGAGGAGACATCATTGAGTTGTTCAACATCCCCTTTGTCTAATCGATCGGCTCCCATCTCCTCATTATCCATGTTCTCATCCAGGGCAAGGTAATCTCCTTCGAGCATAACCTTCAAATGACTCTCCATGATAAAAGCCGTATCGCCGCTTTCATACACAACCGCCTTGTCGGGAACGATCCAGACCTTGTTAAATGTGTTTATCGGCAATTCCGTTGTGCCGTAAAGCTGGCTAACTTTTGCGTAGACTTTATCCCAAAATTTTTTGCCCAATTCTTCTTCCGGATAAATTAACGACGCAGTCAACTGCTTGAGTACATAGTCCTGAGCCAGAAGATCCCGGCCCATTTCGGTAACGCCAAACTTATCAGGGATGATCCGATCCTTTTCATAAGGGGATAGGTTTACCCAAAGATCATCTTCGGGGATCGTTAACGTGGCCAAAAAATACTTTATCAGTTTCGTGGATTCTGTCTTTAAGGCATCTCCGGCTAGATTTGAATGCCCTGTATCAATAATGAAATCAAACCGCAGGGGATTATCAGGGAAAATCTTTATTCCCTTCATGACCGCAGGAATAAAGTTGGGACTCGCCACAACCATCGTTCCGGGCGCGGGAAGGAAAAGCGATTCCTGCGCGTGGCTATAGGGGGGAGGGAGTACCACTGAAGAAACGAAAGACAAAAGGATACAGCCGTTCATGAACCTTAGAATGAACACCCCGCATTTTGTTTTTTGGATAAAGTTTTTCATGGGCAGAAGCTTCTATTTCGCCTGGAATATTTTCCACCCAGAAAACTTCTCCGCAGGAGAATAAGGGTGTCCTTATAAAGGATAACATATAAAGACGTTAAAAACCACTCGAGCATCTTATTGTGCAAAGCTCAATAATTACGTTACGATGGATAGTCCAATGGAGGGCGCAGGGCCTTATTGCGGAATCGCTGCTGTGGCTTGGCTCAAACAGGCAGGTAACTGGCCAACTTTAACAATGTTTTATATCCTATCTTTCCATCAGAAGTTAGCCCGTGCGCCTGCTGAAACACCTTGACCGCTTTTTTTGTCTTCTCTCCCATCTTGCCGTCTGCCGATCCCGGGTTGAATCCGGCTTTCTTGAGAATTTTTTGAATAAGCTTTATATTTAATTCATTATTGACTACAAGTTTATTCTCTTTAAAAACGCCTAACCTCTCCCAGGTGGCTTTATCAACGAAACGGGATTCCTTAAGGGCATTATCTTTCTGAAATTGCGCGACAGCCTCCCGAGTTCGAAACCCGAGCACCCCATCGACATTCCCTGCGCTATAACCATATAATTTAAGAAGGGTTTGGATTTCTTCCACGACCAGATTTCTCTCATGCGGAATAATCTCCCCGACAAGGGCCTTTTCTTCCGCCCCTTCTTTATTCAGAAGCCGGTACACAAAATCACAGCCCAAAGAGGAACATAAAAACAAAAATATAACAACCCATCTCATCATGTATTTTCTTTTAACATAAATTATTTTTTAGTAAATAAAATTTGGCTTTAAAAACCTTGCTTAAGCGCTCTGTTATTATTAAGATAATCCTAATGAATACCGGAGCAAAGCATGAGCAAAAATAAAATTTTTATTATCGCGGGCTTTCTTTTCCTTTTGTCGCTTAATGTTTTCTTAAAGCCGTACCTGGAGAAGCGAGAAGCCGCCAAAATTGTCCAAACAGTTCTAAAATGCTGGCAAAAAGGGGATCTCCTCAACGTTTATTCATTTTGGAAAGATCCCAAAAAATCTCCCCCTGTTTATGGTTTAGTCTCTTATGCCATTATCAACAAATCTTTTCTAAAAAAAGAAGGCATCCCTTGCGCTCGAATTTCCGTCAGATTGGGATTCACACCCGACAATATTTCCCCCTCGGGAAAAGAATGGGTGTTCGAATTAGAAAAAAGCGGTATTGGGTGGCAAATTATAGATTTTCAATTGATGCATTAGCCTTTTTAATCCCCAAAGCAAGTTCCCACCGCGCGGGCAGAATGAATCAACGGATGATCTAAAGGAACCAGCCGGGCGCCTTTTGCCACCTCCGCCAAGGGGATGTTCACCAGTCCATCGCAACGCACCCCCACCATAAAACCAAATTCTTTTTTCATGATCATATCAACAGCCTTCGTCCCCAAACGCGTGGCCAGGACACGGTCAAAGGCCGTGGGAGACCCTCCCCGCTGAAGATGCCCCAGGACAACGGCCCGCGCTTCAAGGCCTGTGGCCTGCTCAATTTGATTAGCCAAAACAAACCCAATACCTCCCAGCCGTATGGGCTCGGCACTATCCTTGATAATTCTTTTAATAACAACATCCCCGCCTTGTGGCTTTGCCCCCTCCGCCACAACGATAATGCTGAATCTCTTGCCGATTTTACTTCGCTCCTCGAGCTTTTTAATAATTTTATCTAAATCATACGGAATTTCCGGAATCAAAATTACGTCACCGCCGCCGGCAACCCCCGAATAAAGGGCAATCCAGCCCGCATTCCTTCCCATCACTTCGATAATCATCACCCGATGATGGGCTTGAGCCGTGGTGTGCAGACGATCAATCCCCTCAGTAGCCACGCTCACCGCGGAATCAAACCCAAAGGTGATATCCGTGCCGTAAAGATCGTTGTCAATGGTCTTGGGCACTCCCACCACCGGAACTCCATCCTTAAAAAGTTTGTGGGCAACCGCCAGAGTCCCGTCGCCGCCTACGCAAACCAGGCAGTCAATATCCATCTTTTTAATATTCTCAAGGACTTCCTTGGAACGATCTCTGGCCTCTGTTTTCCCGCCCTGATTAACCATAAAACGATATGGATTGGCCTTATTGGACGTCCCTAAAATTGTTCCGCCTAAAGTCAAGATGCCGGAGACATCGGCATTTTTTAAGGAATGGAAACGATTTTCTATCAGGCCTTCATATCCGTCTTCAATGCCTAACACCTCCATGCCATATTCAAACATTGCCTTCTTCGTAACCGCGCGGATAACGGCATTAAGCCCAGGGCAATCTCCGCCGCCGGTTAAAATCGCAATTCGTTTTTTCATGCAAACCTTCTTTCTACCTTAAAACAATGGAAAATTTCTCCAGCGCCTGGAGAAAAGGGAGAACCTCCAGCCCATTCTCTAATCGACGGTGTCCATTTTTATCCGCTGAAACGATAAACACAGGGACAGCGGGAAAATGTTTTCGAAACGCCTTTAAGGTATCTGAAGAAATTGTCGCTTTTCCCGTCTTGCACTCAAAAGCCAGCGACGGCTTCCCTGCTTTCATCACCAAAACATCTATTTCATGGTTCCCTTGCCGCCAAAAAGCAAAATCACACTCTTTATGCTGGTAATCCCGCAGGCGGTGACACTCATTGATAAACCATTGTTCAAATAACACCCCTTTTTCCTGAGGCGTTGGATCATCGTTTAAACGGTTTTGAATAGCGCGGATAACACCCGTGTCAAAAAAATAAAATTTTGGCCTGGCTTTTTTGCGTTCACTGCGATCCCACGGCCATAAAAAAAATCCCAGTAAAGTATCTTCGAGGATAGAATAATATTCTTTAACGGTACTCATGGGGACAGAACATTCGCGGGAGATGTTGGCAAACTCGATTACGGAACCATTGCTTTGCGCCGCAATGGCCAAAAACCGCTGGAAGGCGCCGACATTACGGGTCAATGCTTCAGCCTGGATTTCCTCTTTAATATACGATGTATAGTAAGCCCTGAGGACTCCTTTAGCGTCTTCGACGTCATGATCAAGCATCAGCTGAACTACTTTAGGCAACGAACCATATTTAAGAACCGTATCGAGATCAAAATTTTTTGACAGTTCGCTGGCCGTCAAAGGATGCAGGCGTAAATCAAGCGCCCGGCCTGCCAGAAGATTAGCGCCTCCTCTTTTCAATTTACGAGCACTCGATCCAGAGAGAATAAAACGAAGCTTTTTTTCTTCGATACCCTTCTGAACATAATCCAGAAGTACTGGAATCTTTTGGATTTCATCCACAATGACAAGGGATCTCTCAGGCAAGGCGGAAATTTGTTCCCAAAAATGACGCGGAGAATGACGAAAATTAAGCTCGATTTCAGGGTCTAAAAGATCAAAAAAAAGAGCGCATTTGAGCTGACGCAGCAAAAACGTCTTACCCGTCAGCCGCGGCCCAAATATAAACGCTGATAATCTTAAATCTTCCAGCCGAAGCTGTCTTTGAAAATTCATATACAATATATAACATAAAGATGTTATTTAGTCAATATAAATAACATAAACATGTTATCTAATAATTATTTTAAAATTTCACAATCGACAATATTTCCACCAGGCCTCTTCGGATCAGCATGACCGCGATCGCCGCTAAAAATAAGGAAATGATTTTAGAAATAGCTCGTGTCCCGTCTTTCCCTAATAATTTGATTAATCCATTCGACCACCAAAAAATAACTCCGACCAATAACACATTAACCAAAACCGCCAGCATAGTTATCCACAATCCGTAGCTATCCACGAGGATTAACGAGGTGGTCAGAACGGCCGGCCCGACAATCAGGGGCGTCCCCAAAGGCACGACTCCTAATTCTTTAACCGGCAATCGTTTCTGCGCTCCCGGATTTACTAAATCCATAATCGAGATACAAAAAAGAATGGCGCCGCCGGCAATCATAAAGTCTCCGATGGTAATGCCCAAGACGCGGAAAGTAGCTTTTCCCAAAACCAAAAACCCGAGAGCCAGGCCAAGCGCTGTTAAAATGGACTGGACAATAATCCGCTTTTTCTCTTCCCTCTTTAATTGATGAGTCAAAGAGACAAAAATAGGCAGCGCGCCGATTGGGTCAACCGCCACAAAAAGAGGAATAAAAGCCAAAAGAAATGATTCAAACATAATTTATCCCTTCTCGCTGATTGTTGTTTGTTTTATTTCTCCGATTGTATCCGGCCCAATAATTCCGCCAGAAATAACGGCCCGCATCCCTTCCTCAACGCTCCATTGAGGGTCTAAGACTTCCGACTCTTTGACAACGCAAAGAAATCCGCTCATCGGGTTAGGAGCCGTTGGGATAAAAACCTTAAGGAGCTTCTCACTGCCTGCTTTTTTTCTATCTTCTATTGTACCCGTGACAAATGCCACGGTCCACAGGCCTTCTTTAAAGTTAACAAAGACAACCTTTTTAAAAACTTGTTTCTCCGGCAGAGACAATGTCGACGAGAGCTGTTTGCCTACCTGGTAAATTGTCTTGACCAAAGGGATTCGGTGAGAAACACGCTCAATAATTCCAAAGAACCGATGTCCGATCACGTTGCTGGCCAGCAGGCCTATCAAATACAAAAAAATAAGAATAAATAAAATCCCTAACCCCGGAATTTGATACCCTAGATATTCATCAATCAAACTGACCGGCCGCTTAAGAATAACCGCGTAAATAAGCCGGATGGATAACACGGATAAATATAAAGGAATAACCGCTAAAAGGCCTCTAAAAATATATACTCTGGCATGACGAAAAAAATTTTTCATAATTTCCTATTTCCCTTTCTTTCCTAACACTCGTCTAAAACAAAAGAGAGTTAGTCCCAAAATTAGACCCCAGGATAACATTAAAAATATCCAGCCATCAATTCTCATATTTCATTCCCCACTAATTTTCTTTTACGCGACCAGGAGATTTTTACTAAAAATGCCAAGCTAATAAAAAATAGAACTAAAACTAATCTAGTTATTAAAATATATGGCTGATTAACAGGGCTCACATTTTTAAGCAGAATAATCGGCAGCCACTCCTGGAAAAACCACGTTCCTAAAATGCAAAATAAAAATAACGGAGTGACATATTTGATAATAAATTTATAAAACTTAGGGATCCGCATCTCCGCGCCCTTGTGCATTTCATCCCAGGCCTTATCTATGCCGAAAACCCACGAAAATAAAATCACTTCAATGGTCGCGAACAAAACCAGAAAAAATGTTCCGCCCCAAAAATCTAATTCATCGACGACACCATTCTTTAAAAAGAAAATAGCCGCGTGGCAGAAGATAAAAGAGATAGCTCCAAAAATCCATACGGCTTTCTTCCTGTCCATATCAAATTCATCTTCCATAAAAGCGATGACGGGCTGAGCCAAAGAAACCGAAGAAGTGATCCCCGCCAGAAACAGAAGAAAAAACCAGATAAACCCAAAAATTTCCGCCCATGGGAGCTGTTGAAAAATCAGCGGCATGGTTACGAACCCTAAATTAAATGTCCCCGAAGTAGCTATGGCCTTAATTTCTATCGGCCCGAAGAAGGCAAAGGCCACCGGGATCACAATGCTGCCGCCTAAAATAACCTCCGCGACTTCATTGGTGCTAGCCGCTGTTGCTCCCGATAAAACAACATCGTCATTTTTCTTTAAATAACTCGCGTACGTTAAAATAACCCCGATGCCGACACTTAAGGTAAATAAAATTTGGCCGGCGGCCTCGAGCCAGACTTTGGCGGATTTCAGTGCTGAGAAATCAGGATTCCATAAAAATCCAAAACCATTAGCAATATTCCAATCAGGCCTGGCCGGGTTAGGAGCGCCCAGCGTTAAAACCCTAATCATCAAAATAACGGCACAAAAAAACAAAAGGGGCATGGCCCACTTGCATAAACGTTCAATGCCGCCTTTGATGCCGTGATAAATAACCCACATGTTTAAAGCAAACGTTATCAAAAAGAAACCGTACGCCGATCCTAACCCTTGAAAATATTGATTACGTTCAATCCCTTGAAATCCGCTTAAGAAACTTCTTAACGCCCCTTGATCGGTTAATTGAGAATATTTCCCGGTTAAAGCGAAAAAGCTGTATGCCAGGCTCCAGGATTCAATGTACGTGTAATAAATAAAAATAACCAGGGGGCCAAAAATGCCGATGATCCCAAAGTATTTAATAAAACGGTTTTTTTGCGTGAGACTGTGAAATATCCCGGGGGCTGTTCCATGGCCGAATCCGCCGCCGAAGCGGCCTAATGTCCATTCAATCCACATTAAAGGAAGGCCGATGAGAAGGAGGGAAATAAAATAGGGGATCATAAAAGCGCCGCCGCCATTGGCCGCGGCTTTCGCGGGAAATCTTAAAAAATTCCCTAACCCAATGGCCGAACCAGCGACGGCCAGAATAATCCCCAGCTTCGATGACCAATTTTCTCTTTCAGTTTTTCGCTTATTTTCTTTAACCATTTGCTTGTGGTCAACAATCTACAAATACGTAGGGGCATGATTGTTAATCACGCCCCTAAAAACTTACCAAAAATCTCCCAACGATGTGTAAAATTTTAATTGGATATCACAACAGACGCTGTGTCCGTTACCGCAGAGTTGTTCAGATACGGCGCCAATTGAGCCCAGGTCTTGGGCCCGACTTTACCATCCGCCGTCAAATTGCTCTGAACCTGGAAATCCTTAATCGCCTGTTTGGTCTTAGGCCCTAATTTCCCGTCGATATTCCCCTGATACAGGCTTAAATTTTTTAAGGCCTGCTGAATTTCTTCAACGGTCGGTTTGACAAAGCCACTCGAGGCCTGTCCAGCGGTTGTTTCTGGAGGAAGCGCAGCACCCTCTCCTGTTAATCCCTCCTCTAGAGTTGCTCCTTGATCCGTTCCAGCTGTTGTCCAATCCTCTTGCTGTGTCAACGCCGCATTTGGGTTAGCCGCCGTTTCTGGTGCGACGGTACCTGGCTGCTCTGCCGCCTTTTGTTCGCAGCCGCCCAAAATAACCGCTGCCAACACGATACTTACCCCCAAAATAGTTCTTTTCATGATGTTTACCCCAGCTCCTTCCTCCGACGCTCGCCTTCGCTCGGTCGGAGTCCCGACTTCTTTAAAAATCTGAGAATGTCGGGACTTAATTCTTTAAAATTCAATAAAATTTTGCCTTAAGTTTATTTAGAAATTTCTAATAGACATCTTAATGGATAATGCTAAGATACTCAAGGTTTATTTTAAAAAATTAAAGAGGAAATTACTTTTCATGGAATTCCTTCTAAATCTCGCCAACTTCTTTATTCATCTCGACGACCACATGAACACCATTCTACAGAATTATGGGGCATGGACATATCTTATTCTTTTTGTGATTGTATTCTGCGAGACAGGGCTGGTCTTTACTCCCTTTTTACCCGGGGACTCGCTTCTTTTTGTCGTTGGGACCTTCGCGGCCGTTGGACCTCTACATTTAATCTGGTCTATTCTTATTTTAATTGCCGCCGCTATTTTAGGAGACACGGCCAATTATGGAATAGGCTACCTTTTAGCACCTAAAATCTTTGGACACCAAAAAATCCGTTTTCTCAAACAAGAATATTTAACCCGCACGGAAAAATTTTACGAAAAGTACGGATCCAAAACAATTATTATCGCGCGTTTTGTGCCGATCATCCGCACCTTCGCGCCTTTTTTGGCGGGAGTAGGAAGTATGCGCTACGGCCGCTTCCTTGCCTACAACGTTGTTGGCGGAATTTTATGGGTGGCGTGTTTTGTGCTGGGCGGGTATTTCTTCGGCAACATTCCCTTCGTTAAAGAAAATTTCTCTCTGGTTATTCTCCTGATTATCTTTCTCTCCCTCGTTCCCGTTGCGCAGGAATTTCTACGGCATCGAAAAGCAACGAAAATCTAACTGCCCGAACTTGACGCCAGACGAATTTCAAGACGTCAAGAAATCCTGCTACTTGTAAAACCTTATATCCGCCGCGGCAAAGGCGGTTTTATCGACCGTCCGGCTTAAAATCACCAACCTAATCATCAACTGCTCGACAATTTTGCCCAACCCATTTATTTCTAATCATTGTTAACGATATCGAAAATTTCTTCAAAGCATTTTCCAAAAGGGATGCCAGATTTTTCTTCTTTCTGTAACCTTTCTTTAAGCAAAGAAAGCATAGGCTTTCTATCTTCATAATTTAAAAATTTAATTTCTTCGGTTAAAGCGATACATAGAATCATAATGGTCAGACCTTCTTCTATAGCCTTTAATTTTATTTTTTTCTTTTCGGAGCATGCGATTACGAAATCTATGCGATTAACATAAAATTCGGGCGTCTTATTGAGAAAACATGATTGAAAAATTTGCGCATCTTCTTTTGCCGAGGTATTTCTAATTTCTTCTATGACCTTTAGCTTGCTTTCTCTAGACAACAATAACCAATCCATCACCCCACAACACGATTTTTTATATATTTTATGCAGCCTATTTCTTAAATCCATGCCCTCACCTAGATTAATTAAATATTTCTGAATAATTTTGTATATTTTTTCTTCCATAACATTTATTATACGAACTTTTTACTATTACCAATAAAAGCAATGCTCAATTAGGCACGCGCCACAGTTCATCTGAGCGCCGACTCTTCGATTTCACCAAAGGTTAATTAGTCTCGAGACTTACTCAGGTTTACCAATTTATTCTTGTCATTCCCAATCAAGGCCAACTTCTTTGCCTTGCTCCAGCGCTTAATTTGTTGTTCACGTTGCTCGGCGTCCAATCTGTTCTCAAAAAGCTCTTTATACAAAACTTCTCTTGGTCTATTGTAATTCGTGTAATGTCCGCCTTTACCTTGCACATGTTCCTTGAAGCGTCTTTCGATGTCATCGGTAACGCCGGTATAAATTGCACCGTCTTGACATTTTAACATATAAATATACCACATATATCCCTCGACGCTCTCCTCACTCCGTTCGTCGTTTGCTCGGGATGGTTCGACGACTATAAATGGTGAGCAAAGGCCCAACGAAAAACCGTTGGGCCTGCGTCGAACCACTGCCCCGCTTGGAGTCGAACCAAGATACTGAGATCCAGAATCTCATGTCCTACCGGTTAGACGACAGGGCAAAACTTTACCACCATACTTCTTCAAACTTTTTATCGGCTTCCATCAGGGCGTGGCATCCTTGAAAAGCCAAAACACAGCCGCAAAAAATAAGTAAGACAAGCGTGATCCTCAAATTCATCTCATCCTCCTTGAGGCGGGTGGATTATCCTTGCACCCGCCGAAACCCTTGAGGCAGAAGCCTCAAGGGTTAAGACAATCTTGCCAACGTTTTTTCTTTTCCAAGCAATGCAATGGTTTCAAACAATCCTGGTCCGACGGATTTTCCCGTCAAGGCCACGCGCACCGGATGAACCAAATCAGAAGCTTTTATTCCCAGTTCCGCCACTAAATTACGAAATTCTTTCTCCACGTTCTCCGTATTAAACTCTTCTATTTTAACAAAACGTTCTTTCAAAAGACTAAATTCTTTCTTACGATCTTCCCTGGAATGTTCTTTTTGGGCCTCTTCGTCGACAACAAATTGGTCTTTAAAAAGAAAATCCGTCCAATCTAAAAAATCCAGTAAAGTAAGCAGTCTGGGTTTAAAGGCTTTGACAATGGCCCGCAATCTCGGCTGGTCAAAATGGTCGTCAATATATCCTTTTTCTTTTAAGAAAGGAGCCAACAACTCGGCGAGCTGCTCTTCCGGCATCTGCTTAAGATACTGGCCGTTTAGCCATTTTAATTTATCCATGGAAAAAGCGGCGCCCGATTTATTAATCCTTTTGATAGAAAATTTTTTAACCGCTGACTCCAATTTCACCATTTCCTGATTATCTCCCGGAGACCATCCCAGGAGCATCAGATAATTAACAATCGCCTCCGATAAAAACCCTTGCCGGCGGTAATCGGTCACGGCCACCGCCCCGGCGCGTTTGGATAACCGCGCCCGCTCATCATCTAAAATTAACGGAAGATGCGCGAACTTTGGAATCTTAAATCCCAGCGCCTCGTAAATCACGACCTGTTTAGGAGTGTTCGAGATGTGATCTTCGCCGCGGATAACACAGGTAATCTCCATGAGCGCGTCGTCGACCACGCAGGCGAAGCTGTATGTCGGAGAGCCGTCGGATTTCATCAACACCTGATCTTTAATCTCTTTAGCATCAAATTGAATTTCGTCACGAATCAAATCATAAATTTTAATCTGTTTTTCCGGCATCTTCAAAATAATCGCTTCCCCGTCTTTGTAAGCCTTGCCTTCTTCCAAGAGCTGCTGGGCATACTTTCGATAAATATCAAAACGCTCACTCTGTTTATAAAATTCATCCCAACTAAGACCAAGCCATCTCATACTGTCAAGAATTTCATCCAAATATTCCTGCTTGGAACGGACTTGATCGGTATCTTCAATGCGTAAGACAAATTTCCCGCCCTGAGCTTTCGCGTACATCCAATTAAAAAGGGCTGTACGGGCTCCGCCGATATGTAAATATCCTGTGGGGCTGGGGGCAAATCGAACTTTAACCATGTTTTCTCCTGAAAAACACAGGGGCGTGATTAACCCGCCTGCGATGGGCAGGTCACGCCCCTACAAAATTTATAAAAAATTCTTTATTTCTTTAAAACTTCCGGCTTAAACCAATTTTTTGGATTCTTAGCTAAATGCTGGACGATTATTTCAAGCCGCTGTTGATCTTTATCGGCCACATTAACAAACTCTATGCCAACATCATAAAATAAAGGCTTACGCGGATGCTCGCCTTGACGCTGAACACTCCAGACGACCTTTCCCTGACATTTGATATGCTCTTGTAAATCCAGCAAATCCAGCTCAACTTCCACGGGGCAGAATATTTTAAGATGACGCTTTAAAATCACGCAGACACCGCCGATGCCGACGTTATCCGTATGGGTAAGAATGGATTCCCGCGAATTCTCCGGGTCACTCTGGATAACCACCATGCACGGATAATTCACGCGGGGAAATTTTCTTCTATTTAAACCATCCCATTTTCCCATTTTAGGCCTCCCTGGAATGTGCATCTTGGAATTTCCCTAGTATAACATAAACCCTGATTGATGAAAAATATTAATCTTCTTCTTTTATCAGCTGGTCACACGTATCGTGAAAGACCCTTTGAATACGCTCTATTTTCTCTGCCTTAGCCGTTTTTTCATCAATTTTAATAACAACCCCGTGCAATTTTATATCTTCACTCGCGACTTCAAATTTGATAGGCATGCTCATTAGAAATCGCTGAATAATTAATTCCTTTTTCTGCCCGATGACCGAATTATACGGCCCGGTCATGCCTAAATCTGTAATATACGCTGTGCCGTGGGCCAAAATTTTTTCATCCGCGGTTTGAATATGCGTGTGCGTTCCCACCACCGCCGAAACTTTCCCGTCGGCAAAATGCCCCATGGCCATTTTTTCGCTGGTTGTCTCCGCGTGCATATCAAGAATAATAAACGAAGTTTCTTTCCTCATTTCCGAAAGAATTTGCTCGAGGGTTTTAAAAGGACAATTCACCTGATAGCGCATAAACGTGCGCCCCAGTAAATTAATGACCCCCACTTTCTGTCCCGAAGATGTTGTCTTGACGCACCAGCCTCGGCCAGGCACACCCTCGGGGAAATTAGCGGGCCTGATCACAGAATCCGCCTGCCGCAGATAATCAACGAATTCTTTCTGATCCCAGACATGATCGCCTAAGGTAAGCACGTCGCAGCCAGCGTCCAAAAGCTGACGCGCCAAACGCGCGGTTAAGCCAGATCCGCCCGCGGTATTTTCCGCGTTCGCGATGACAAAGTCGAGAGAAAATTCCTTTCTCAAGTCTTTGAGCAATCCCATAACCGCGTGCCGGCCGGGCTTGCCTACAATATCACCTATGCAGAGGATGTTCATTTCGCTATTTCCACCGCTCTTGTTTCCCTTAAAACAATCACTTTAATCTGCCCCGGATATTCCATTTCTTCTTCTATTTTCTTGCGAATATCCCGCGCCATAACGATGGATTCATCGTCGTTAACCTTACCTGGATCAACCATAATACGGATTTCTCGTCCAGCCTGAAGGGCGTAGGCCTTTCCTACTCCCTTAAAAGAATACGAGATTTTCTCTAAATTTTCAAGCCGTTTGACATATGTTTCTAAATTTTCCGCGCGGGCTCCTGGACGTGACGCGCTGATCGCGTCAGCCGCGCAAACCAGGGCGCCGTAAATAGAACTCTTTTCCACTTCCTCGTGATGCGATTCAATGGCGTTGGCCACCTCTTCCCGCTCGCCGTGTTTACGCGCTAAATTGCCACCGACGATCGCGTGGGTTCCTTCTTCCACATCCGGGCTGACAACCTTTCCGATATCGTGAAGAATCCCGGCGCGCATGGCGATTTTAACATCTAATCCCAGCTGAGAAGCCATGGCTCCCATAAGGATCGCCACTTCTTTAGTATGTTTAAGGGCGTTCTGGCCGTAACTTGTTCTAAATTTTAAACGGCCCACTATTTTAAGCAGTTCCGGATTCATGCCGTGAATTCCTAATTCGAAGGCGGCCTTTTCCCCTTCCTCTTTAATAATATTTTCCATTTCCTTTTTAGCTTTTTCAACCACCTCTTCAATGCGCGCGGGATGAATCCGCCCGTCGGCGATAAGATTCTCCAAGGCAATCTTGGCAATCTCCCGGCGGTACATATCAAAGCCGGAAATCGTAACCGCTTCCGGCGTGTCATCAATAATAATATCAACGCCGGCGGCGGCCTCCAAGGAACGGATGTTGCGCCCCTCGCGGCCAATAATGCGCCCCTTCATCTCATCACTGGGCAAGCTCACGACCGTTACAGTTGACTCCGCCGTATGATCGGAGGCGCATCGCTGAATCGCCGTTGTAATAATATGCCGTGCCTTTTTATCTGAGGTATCCTTAATCTCTTCTTCCATTTTTCTTATTCTCGTTGCTTTCTCGTGAAGAATTTCCTCATCTACTCGGGCCAAAAGAAGTTTCTTGGCTTCTTCCTGGCTTAAAGAAGAAATGTGCTGGAGTTTTTGTTTCTCTTCTTCAATTAATTTCTCCAATTCTTTAGACTTGTTCTGGAGTTTCTGTTCGGATTCCTGAACCCCTGCCAGGCGGACGCTGACATCTTTTTCTTTCTTTTCCAACAAATCTACACGCTTGTCTAAATTTTCTTCCTTTTGCAAAATGCGTTTCTCAGCCGCCAGAATTTCTTCCCGGCGCTCCTTGGTCTCGCGTTCAAAATCCTGCCGCAACTTGATCACAAGCTCCTTGCTTTGAAGATCGATTTGATTTTTACGGCTTTCGACATCTTTTTTGGCCGACTCCATTAATGCATTGGCTGTTTTTTGGGCTTCCTTAAGCTTCTTCCCCGCGAAAAAAGACCGCAGAAAATACCCGGCCAATATGCCGACAACGACTCCTACCGATAAAATAACTGTTATATTGTCCTCCATAGAGACTACTCCTCCCTAAAAAAAATAAACACTACTTTGGTTTCTTAAAAAAGGAACGTTTATTAAAGGTTAGATGAGCTAATTGACAAGGACTTTGGAGACGGGAATATCGTGCTCTTTTTGCTGGGGCAGATGATCAACGATTTGAAAATCAAAAGCCAAGCCTATCGTGGGCGTAAGAGATGGCAAGGATTTTAAGAAACGGTCGTAATAGCCTCCGCCGCGCCCTAAGCGATTATTACGCTTATCAAAGGCAACGCCGGGGACAACGACCATATCTAAATTTTGGACATCGAGAGTTTGAAGACGGTTCCTCTTAGGCTGCTTTATTCCATACGGGCCTAGCTCCAAATCTTCTAAAGAATGGACAATGGCGGGAATGATTCTTTTTTTACCCTTCACTATCCTTGGGAGTCCTATCCTTTTACCCATTTTTTTTGCTTGCTTGATCATTTCTGTGGTATTAACTTCCCCATCAAAAGGAAAATAAAATAAAATTGTCAGAGCCTTGCGAAATTCCGGTAACTTCAGAAGCTTGTCAAAGATAATTCGCCCTTTTACTACTCGCTCTTCCTCCTTGTGATTTCTTAAAAGCGCTAGTATCTTTTCTCTTAGACTTTTTTTCGTATTCATTTATACTTTTTAAGTTCTTGCTTATACAAGCTGTAATTTTAACAGTCCGTATTTTAACATCTTTCTTCCCAATACACAACTGGAAGTTTTGGAAAGGTGAAAAATTTCAATGTGCCTGAATTTTTTAATAAACAGACTGAATGGTTTCCTGGATGATTCGAGGATTAAGGAGCGTTAATTCACTCTTGTCCTCAAGAAACCGCTCGACATCTTTTTGAACATGAACGAAATCGATTTTCTGAATATTCTCTAAAAGAAATTCCTTAAAGTTGTCTTCCGTAATACGCGGATTAACTCCTTGAGTTTGTTCAATGGCATTATTCAAGAGCAGAAAATTGGGCTTGATCCTTTTGCCCAAGTACCATAAAAAGTCATAAAAATCCCTTCCCTTGGTGTACGTCCTAAAGAAACAGGCGGCGAGTTTTCCCGCGTACAAAGAGGCCAGATCGTAATGCGCAATGTTCAACAAATAAATCTTGTCAACAATCGTATGGGAGATGCTGCCTCCCTTGGGCGGATTGGTATCAACATCCACTTTAATCGAAAGTTTTTGAGAAGCCAAAGGGGAGAGTCCCAACTCTTTTAACAGGCCGGGGAATTTAAGCATAATACTCTTCACATTTCTTTCTGTCTTCATATGGGTTTCCAGGGACAATCCGTAAAGGGGGAATGTTTTCTCCAATTGACTGTTTAAGAGCTCCACCGTGAAACTTTTGCTGGGCAAGGTAGAAAAGTTCAAATCCTCGGAAAATCGTCTTAGGTCAAACAAGATTCTTAAAGCCGTGCCGCCTAAAAAGGCCAGAGATTCAAACCATTTTTTTTCATAAAGAATTTTTAAAGAAAGAATCTGCAGGAATTCCCTCGTCCGATGCATTTTCTCCTCAATATCCATCCCTTCTTTCAATTGCTGTTTAATGACATCAATCATTTCCACTCCTCGATCATTTGACAAAACGCCTGAATCACTTTCATCAATTTTTTATTTTCGAACAGCCGCCCAAACTCGTGAAGCCTTTGGCCATTGAGATCCTCAAAATTCTGAAACCGGTAAGATTCCAAAAAAATCTCTTTCAGATTACGATTAAATTGGCCCAGATTCAAGTACAAAAAATCCACCACCGCCTTTTCCGGCTCAGCCATTAAAGGAGGAAATCTGCCATCTCCCAGTCTTTGAAACCCACGAAAAGCCCGCGGTTGAATATGCTGATAGATAAAATTCCCAACGGCGTTTTTAAACCGCATTGTTTTACGTGTGGTGATAGAAGTTACAACCGTTACTCTCTCTGGAATCAGACCGTAAAAATTGAGCGCGTACTCAAGGCTCACATAGGAAGGTTCATACAAACGGTTGGCCATGTAAGAGAAGTCCGTCTCAACCCCGCGGTCATTTTTATTGAAAAGATAAAGGCCGCGGCGTAAACGGATCAAAAGCCCTCTTTTCTCCCAGCGCTGAAGTTGATTCCTTAAATTCTGGGGGTCTTCCGCTCCCTGAAGGACATCACGGCTCACAATGAGGGGCAACTCTTTGAATTTGGCTTTAAATTGCTGGTAGTTCATATTATTTCCTTAATTAATCTTAAATGATTAACTACAGAAATAATATAACATATTTTTGGCTAATTTCAAGGGAAATTTTAGACAAATTCGAAAAAATCGGGCTATCCCCCTTTTTGTTTGGATAACTTTTCTTTAATCTGTTTTTCGAATCCTAGGTCGGTGGGCTCGTAATACTTAACATTAAGCGGCATGTACTCCTGCTCCACGTAATGATTTTTATAATCGTGAGCGTATTTGTAATCTTTGCCGCGGCCTAAGAGCTTGGCGCTCTGATAAGAAGCATCCTTTAAATGCACCGGCACCTCTTGAATCTTTTTATTTTTTACATCGCTCAAGGCTTTTTCAATGCCTAAATAAGCCGCGTTCGATTTTGGGGCGCAGGCCACATACACGGCCGCCTGGGCCAGAGGGATTCTGGCTTCCGGCAGGCCAATAAATTCGGAAGTCTGTAAAGCAGCCGTGGCTAAAATCAAGGCCTGTGGATCAGCGTTGCCAACATCCTCGGCCGCGCAAATGCAAATACGCCGAGCGATAAAACGCGGGTCTTCGCCCGCGTAAAGCATTTTCGCCATCCAGTAAAGGGCCGCGTCGGGATCTGATCCTCGCATCGATTTAATAAAGGCCGAAGCCGTATCGTAATGCGCGTCTCCTTCGCGGTCATACAAAACTTGTTTCTTCTGGATAGATTCTTCCGCAATTTCTAACGTAAAAAGGACAACCCCCTCTTTGTCAGGGGTAGTCGTTAAAACCCCTATTTCTAAAGCGTTGAGGGATCGTCGGGCATCCCCATCACAGATCTCGGAAAGAAATGCTACCGCCTTTGGATCTACGTTCAAATTTATTTTTCCCAATCCTTTTTCTTTATCTTTAATCGCCCGCTCTAAAAGGACGGCAATCTCTTCTGGTGATAAAGATTTCAGCTCAAATATTAAAGATCGAGATAACAACGGTCCGGTTAAGGCAAAAAAGGGATTAAAAACCGTGGCGCCAATTAAGATAATCGTTCCCTCTTCCACATCCGGCATCAAAACATCCTGCTGGGCCTTATTAAATCGGTGAATTTCATCAATAAACACGATCGTTTTGCGTTGAGTTGTTCTTAATCGGTTTTGAGCCCCGGCAATGACTTTACGCAAATCCTCGACGTTGGCGGAAACGGCATTTAATCGTTCAAAGTGCGCTTTCGTTTTTTGGCTGATACACAAGGCAAGTGTTGTTTTACCGCATCCCGGAGGGCCGTATAAAATCAGGGAATTGAGACGATCCGCGTCGATCGCCCGGGATAATAATTTTCCCTGGCCTAAAATATGCGTCTGGCCGACAAACTCCTCTAAGGTTTGCGGCCGCATGCGGACACTTAAAGGAGCGTTTCGAAAGGTTGTTTCTTTCTCTGAGTCAAATAGGTTATCGGTAGGGGAATTCATAAACTGGGAGGACAAATTAGTTTAGATTAAAAATTAAATACCAAAATCCAAAAATTAAATAAAAAAATATTTACAATTATTTCCGTTAAGCTCTCAAAATATTTTTTTTATTTTTAATTTTTGGTTTTTAACTTTTGATTTTTTAAAAAGCCCCGCCGTGCCGTTGGAGAGAATAACAGGAGAACCTGTTATGTAAGTGGGAGCCTCTCTGGCTGTCCCAGAGGACAAGCAGAAGTTTAGCTATCCCTCTTTAAAAGTATTGGTTCTTTTATTATCACCCCTGGCGTACACGGCAGGGCAATATCTAAACAAATTATAACACAATCTTAGGGGTGTCAACTATCTTTTTATCGCGCCCAGTTTTTCGATAAAGGCTTTGCAGATGACTTCGTGGATGGAATTGACTTCCTCGTCGCGCAATGTCCTCTGAGGAGATTGATAAACCAAAGAAAAGATGAGGCCCCGATGGCCGGCAGGAATTTTTTCACCCAAATATTGTTCTTTAAATTTTACGAAAGAAAGGAGTCCTTGCCCTAGCTGACGGGCGAGCTCTTCGACCTGGACAAACGTAATCTCTTCTTTAACCGCCAGGCTCACATCACGGGTTATGATCGGGTATTCAACGGGAGGATTGTATCGGGCAGGTTTTTTCGCGTGCAAGTATATTGTTTCTAAATCTAATTGAGCAAAAAATATATCTTGCTTAATGTCCCAGCGGCTTAAAACCTCTTCGTGGACTTTCCCTAAAACGCCTAAAATTCTTCCATCTTTTTGGAAGCACACACTTTGTCCGCCCTCTAGAAAAGATTTCTCGATCGCCGCTACCGTAAACTCTCCAACTCCTAATTTCTCCAAACTTTTCTCAACCGCCCCCTTAAGATCGTAAAAGTCGATCCCTCGTTTTGGAACGCGCCAATCGACGTTGCTTGAGCCGGTCATAATGATCCCCAATGTTTCTTGTTCTCCCGCGGGGGTATAAATTTTTCCTAACTCAAAAAATTTAAGATCTTTCTGGCCATGATTAAGATTCGAAACGGTAATATTTAACAAGCTCGGCAAAAGGGATGGGCGCATCAGCTCTTGATCCTGGGTCAAAGGATTTTGAATCTTAATTCCTTCCAGGTCTTCCTGTCCTGATTTCTGGAGACTCTTGCGATTGACCATGGTATACGTAATAACCTGATTCAGGCCTTGCGCTCGCAGTGTCTCGCTTAAAACATTCCTCCATTCTCTTTTTGAATCAACCGCGGCCGCGCTCATCTTAATCTGGGGAATCGTTTCCTTAATTTTATCGTACCCGTAAACGCGCGCGATTTCTTCAATGACATCTACTTCGCGTAAAATATCTCGCCTGAAATGGGGCGGCGTTATTCTTAAGATTGACTTTGAGCTTAGGACAACCTTAAAATCCAGCCTTTCTAATATTTGTTTACATTGAACCGCTGTAAGCTCTGATCCCAGATAACAATTAATTGTTTCTAAAGATAAAGAAATGGAAGGATTTATTTTTTGTTTGGACAAACTTAATTTGTTACGGAAAACAATTGTCCCTTTGGCCGATTCTAAAATAAGGGAAATGGCGCGATCGGCCCCCTCTTCGACTGTTTTTAAATCCACTCCCCGCTCAAAGCGATACGAGGAATCGCTCATTAAACCTAATTTCCTGCATGATCGGCGAATTAATATCGGATCAAAATAAGCGCTTTCCAACAAGATGTTTTTTGTCTTGTCAGTAACTTCCGTACCCTTACCGCCCATGATTCCGGCGATCGCCACCGGACGTTTTTCATCGGCAATCACCAGAATATCCTCGTCAAGGGTGCGCTCGACATCATCGATGGTGACAATTTTCTCACCCTTAAGGGCCCGGCGGACAATAATTTTTCCGCCAACTAATTTATCGTAGTCAAAGGCGTGTAAAGGCTGCCCCATTTCCATTAAACAAAAGTTGGTAATATCCACGACGTTGTTAATCGAGCGGGTGCCAATGGCCTCCAGATATTTTCTTATTTTTTCTTGGGCCTGAGTGATGGTGACATTTTTTATGACGGTGCCAATGTAACAGGAGCATCCCTTTTTGTCTAAAATTTGGATATCACATTTCTCGCGAGGAAAAGAAAGCTTCTTGACTTTAGGGTGGTCCCATTTTTTATTAAGAATGGCTCCTGTTTCTCGAGCGATGCCCAAAATATTCAAACAATCCGGACGATTTGGCGTGATTTCAAGTTCAAAGACCGTATCTTGATCAGAAAGAGAAATCTTTTCCACCTCCAGGCCAGCCATAGTCAAACGGTGCGCCAGCTCTTGAGGAGAAATCCCAAACGAAATATAATCTTTAAGCCAATTAAGAGAAATTTTCATAATTAAAACTGCTCCAAAAACCTTACATCATTCTCAAAAAATATTCGAATATCGTTAATGCCGTATTTTAACATCGCTATCCGCTCAACACCTAACCCGAAGGCGAGCCCCGTGTATTTTCCCTTCGGATATCCCACCGCCTCGAAGACCTTAGGATTGACGATCCCGCAGCCCATGATTTCGAGCCACCCCTTTCGTCCGCACACCGAGCACCCTTTGCCGCCGCAAATATAACAGGAAATATCCACCTCGGCCGATGGTTCCGTAAAAGGGAAAAAATGCGGACGTAAGCGCATCTTTATGTTTTCTCCAAACAGACGCTTACAAAATGTATTTAACAGCCCCCTAAGGTCGGAGAACTGAACACAAGAATCAACCAGCAACCCTTCAATCTGATGAAACATAAAAGAGTGGCTGGCATCGACGGCATCCGGCCGATACACTTTGCCTGGAATGACAACCGCCAAAGGCGGCTTGTATTTTTTCATAATCCGAATTTGACCCGGAGAGGTGTGACTTCGTAAAAGTAAATATCGTCCCTTGTTTTGAGGATCCGGCGTATCCAGATAAAAAGTATCAAAGGCATCGCGGGAAGGATGGTCAATGGGAATATTAAGAGCTGTAAAATTATTAAACTCCGTCTCAATCTCGGGGCCATCCTCGACGGAAAATCCCATCTTCTCAAACAGTGAACAGATCTCATCGATGGTCTGAATCAAAAGATGCTTGTGGCCGATCGCCTGGCCCACGCCGGGAAGACTCACGTCCATCTGCGTCTTTTTTTCTTGCTTCAGCTTCTCTTTAAAGGTATTTTTTTTCTCTTCAATAAGCTGGGTGACTTTTTGTCTGAGCGCATTAGCATTTTTACCGACAAGCGGTTTATCTTCGGCCGACAAGGCGGGCAATGACGCGTACATCTCGGCAATTAACCCCTTTTTCCCTAAATATTTAACGCGCAGTTCTTCTAACTGCTTCTCATCGGCAATCTGGGCCGCCTCTTGCTCCAGCGTATTAGCTATTTGTTCAAAATTCCAAGACATAATTTTCTCTATAATTTTCTAGACGGTATATTTTTCTCTGTTTTAAAAATAAAAAGCTTTAATCCTCCCAAGAGAATCATTAAAACAGACAATACGATGACAATTTTTATCTTTAAAGAGTTTACCTGATGAAAAATAAAAAATCCCGGGAAAACAATCCGGATATTTTGAGCCCGGATGCAAAATTCTCCGGCGAGCTCAGGGTCGGCGCGAAAAAAAGTCCCTTCAACCGCGACAATGTCTCCTTTATGGTTATAATCTCCAAAATAACTAATCTCTTTAGTTAATTCCAGGGACGCCCAGACACCGATGGTGCCGTAATCATCCTGAATGTTAATCCAGGCAAAATTACCGCGCGGCATTAAGTCGCCGATGACTTCCCCCATAAAAACAACCGCTTCACCGTCAAGCTCTGCCGCATTTTTAATGAGCGCCTGGCTCGTGACCCAGCCGCCATACTGCGCCTGGGCGGTCTGCGCCGCGATAAAGACTAATAATATCACAAAAAATATTTTTGGCTTCATGCTTATTTTCCTTTAACCAAGGCCACAACAAACCCTATTAAGGCAAACACTGAAATAAATTCAAGGCGTCCCGCCCACATCTGAAGAATATAAGTCAATTTAAGAATCGTTGGCATCGAAGGAGACGTCACCCCGCAAGACAATCCCACATTCGCGGTGGCTGAGGTTGATTCAAAAAAAGAATCAATAAAGGGATAGCCATAAATCATTCCAATAGCCCCGCCTAAGAAATAGGTGGCAATATAGGCAATGGTAATTAAACACGCCGACCTCATCTGCTTATCAGACAAAATAATATCTTTGATGTGGTGAATTTTGGAGACAAAGATGGTGTTCTCCGAAGAAACGTAATGCTTAACCTCTTCGTAAAAAGCCTTGGCCACCACCCCTATCCTTAAAGCCTTGATTCCTCCCGTCGTGGAACACACGCACCCGCCCAGCCCCATGGCCAAAATAATACCAAACAAAGCCAATCCTCCCCATTCTTGAAGAAATTCTACCGGATAAATTGTCTGAAATCCTGTGCCCGTATGAGCCGAAATGGAGTGATAAAAACCTTTGCGAAAGACAACCAAAAAATTATCGTAAACCTGCGTATTGCTTAAGCTCAGAGCGATTAAAGCAAAAACGAATAAATTAGTAAAAACAAACGTTCTGATTTCAAAATTTCTCCAGAGCTCTTTCCTCTGCCCGCTCCACAATATATAATGAAGCCGAAAATTAATCGCTCCCCAAACCATGAAAATAACCGTTACCATCTCTAACGCAAAACTATGGTAATATAATATATTCTGATCATAAGGGGTAAATCCCCCTGTATCAAAAGCGGCCATAAAAATACACAATCCATTAAAAAAAGCGTCCCCCCAGGGAAGGCCTTCTTTAACCGCGGTTAATCCAAACATCATCGTCCCTAAAGTCAAATAAATAAGGCTCACCACCCAAATAAATCTAGCCGTACGCTGAATATTAGGGAAAACCCTTTCGTCTCTGGCCTCTCCGACATACAAACGAAAAGCGCCTTGAATTCCTTGAATAAAAAAACTTAAGACAACAACGACGATTCCTTGGCCGCCTAAAAATACCAGCATGTGACGCCAAAGATTATGCCCGTAGGACATGTGATTTAAATCGTTAACTAAAACTAAACCCGTCGTGGACAATCCGGACATCGCTTCAAAAAAGGCATCGAGGAAAGAATTCCAGTGTCCGCTTAAAAATAAAGGCACGGCACCTACGAAAGCCGCCACCAGCCAGGAAAACGAGACAATAATCATCCCGTGCATCCATTTGGGCTCATTCTTTGTATAGCAAAGGATGTGCAGAACAAATCCCATCATCAAACAAAAAAGCGCGCTGATAATAAAATCAAACATGGGATCGATTTCACCCAACGATAGAGAAAGGATGCCAGGCAGGGCCATAAATAAAGACAATCCTATGGTCAATTTTCCCCAATAGAATCCAATAATTTTAAGGTCTTTTATGCGCGGTCTTAGGATCATTTCATTTATAGAATAAAAAGAAAAAAATAATGGCGATCAAAAAAGCGCCTAAAGTAATATAAACGGCCAGACTCGATTCCGCCAAAATACCCAAAAAGATATTTAGGGCACGCCTTAGCATATTAAATGTTTCCAATAAGATAATTAAGTAATTGTTGTTTGTTTTCAATGAGTGTCAGCGCGACAACATCATCGAGGGGCTTGAGAACCGTGTCTCCCTTAGGGACAATCACCTCATCGGCTCGGACAATACAGACAAGGACAGAGCTCGGGGGAAGTTGAAGCTCTTGCAGCGGTTTGTTGATCACGGGGGATTCTTCGGGCAGGTCAATGCGGATAAGGGCGAGTTTGCCCCGTTTAAAACTGAGCAATTCCACGAAATCAGAGAACGAAGCTTCTTCTTGAATAATTTTTCCTAAGATAACGGTCGCCCCGATGGAGACATCAATACCTAATTCATTAAAGGCCCGTTCATTCTCCGGATCGTTGACGCGGGCAATGGTCCGCTTTACCTTAAATTGTTCTTTGGCAATCTGACAGGCCACGAAATTATCTTCATCATTTCCGGTGATCGCGGCAATAACCTCGGCCCGCTCAATCCCTGCCTGCTCTAAGATCGCCGGTTCACAGCCGTCCCCGCAAAGAACAATGGCCTCGATATCCCGCGCAATCTCCTGAGCCATTTCCGGATCTTTTTCAACAATAACAACGGAATGTTTTTCCTGCAGAAGCCTCTTGGCGAGAAAAATTCCTATACGCCCTCCGCCTATAATAACAAAATGCATAAAATTCCTTTCAGATAAGAATCTAAACCTTCAACAGTCTTTTGATTTTATCCAAACTGGCCATTTTAACAACGCCTAAAAGGATATCATCATCTTTTAAAATAGTTTTTATCGTGGGAATAATGGGAGACCCGTCTTCTTTTCTGATTGCCGTAATAATTAATTCCCCGGGGATATTAATTTCATCAACAGTTTTCCCTACCCATTCTTTATTAGCGGCAATTTCTAAGACGCCTAATTCATTGGTTTCAATAAGATAGCTGGAGAGGCGAGGATCCATAATTTTATCCCGAATCATGGAGGCAAAAAAGGTAGGCTCGCTTAAGATGTCGAGGCCAAAGGTTCGGTAAATAACGGCTTTGCGAGGATCATAGACCCGGGCAATGACCCGGGGAATTTTAAATATACCCTTAGCCACCTGCGAGGCCATAATATTGACGTTGTCGGAATTGGTGAAGGCGCAGAAAATATCTCCTTTTTCAATGCCGGCTTCCTGTAAAACGCGCGGGGATACCCCATTGCCGCGGATCGTAATCCCGTTAAAAGATTCCCCAAGACGGCTAAAGGATTCTTCCTTTTTGTCAATAACAACCACATCCTTGCCTTCGACAGAAAGCAATTTCGCCAATTCCGATCCTACCCGCCCGCAACCGACAATGATAACGTACATAATCCCGCCTTAAGTCTAACTAAAACTTCTTATTTTCCGTTGGCTTTGGCCACATCGACAAGTTTGTTGAAAGCATCTGGTGAATTGATGGCTAAATCGGCCAACACTTTTCGATTAATTTCAACCTTGGCGCTTTTAAGCCCTTTGATAAAGCGGCTGTACGACAATCCCGCTTCACGGCACGCCGCGTTAAGACGAATAATCCAAAGTCTTTTAAAATCACCTTTTCTAACCTTTCGGTCGCGATACGAGTAAACAAGCGCTTTAATGACGGCTCGCTTGGCCTGGCCGAATCGTTTATGCTTTTGGGCAAAAAATCCTTTAGCCCTTTTTAAAACTCTTTTTTTTCTTTTCTTAGAAGCAACTGAATGAGTAATTCTAGGCATACGGCAACAACCTCCTTAATTGTTTTGCAGCGGCAGAAGAAATATAGCCTGTCGCACGTAATTGACGCTTGTGTTTACGTGTCTTCTTTCTTAAAATATGTCCTCGGCCGGCATTACGCTTTTTAAATTTACCGGATTTGGTTCTGCGAAAACGCTTGGCCACCGAACGATTTGTTCTTAACATTTTGCCCCCTTTTGAAAAATTCCTCCCCCTTTATGGGGAAATTGCTTTCTCGTTAGATGCTTATCAATTTTTCTGTTTTAACAACAGCCACCACGGGATTTAAAACGACAAACAAAATACGGCCTTCCATCATCGCGGGTTTCTCGGGCTGTCCATATTTAGGAGTATCCGCAATCATTCGATCTAGAATTCGCTGCCCTAACTCTTTATGCGCCATTTCCCGGCCCCTATAAAACATATTCACCCTCACCTTAGCCTTTTTATTTAAAAAGCTGATTACCTGACGCAGTTTGACCATGTAATCATGTTCACTGATAAATGGCTTAAGCCTTATCTGCTTTAACTGCGTTCCTTTTTGATTTTTTTTAATCCGCCGCTCTTTTTTCTCTTGATCATATTTAAATTTGCTGTAATCCATAACGCGGCAGACGGGCGGCTTGGCGGTTGGAGAAATTTCAACCAAATCGAGCCCGTGTTCTTTGGCCAGATCCAGAGCTCGACGAATAACCATAACCCCTAACTGTTCCGCATTAGGTCCAATGATACGGACTTCGGGAACCCTGATGCGCTCATTGACGCGAATAAACTTTTGAATAACCCACCTCCTTGTTTAAAGATTATAACTTAAACTTCAATTTTCTTTAATTCAATTTCTTCTTTTATCTTATTTAAAAAATCGTTCAAGCCTAAACTTCCCACATCGCCGGCGCTGTATCGGCGCACCGAAACTTTATTTTCTTTCGCTTCCCTCTCTCCAACGATCAACAAATAAGGAATCTTTTTGACCGTGCCTTCACGAATGCGTTTATTCAAGCTTTCGTTACGATCATCCATTATAACCCGCAGGCCTTCTTTTTGTAAATCATCTTTTACTTTTTGAGCAAAGCCTTTGTGATTCTCGGCAATGGGGATAATGCTGACCTGAACAGGCGCCAGCCAGACGGGAAATGCCCCGCCATAGTGCTCGATGAGCGTTCCCATGAAACGTTCAAGGCTTCCCAAAATCGCGCGGTGGATCATAATCGGACGGCTCTCTTTGCCTTCTTCGTTAATGTAGCTTAACTGAAATCGTTCGGGCAACGAGAAGTCACATTGAATCGTGGCGCACTGCCATTCCCGCTTTAAAGCATCTCTTAATTTGATATCAATCTTAGGGCCGTAAAACGCGCCTTCCCCTTCGTGAACTTGATACGTTAATTTTTTATCTTCTAAAGAATTTTTAAGGGCCTTAGTGGCCTTATCCCAGGTTTCCACCGTGCCGCTAAATTTCTCAGGACGCGTGCTTAGTTCAATATTCATATCCCTAAAACCAAAATCCTTCATCACGTCAAAAACAAAATCAATGACCTTCTCCACTTCTGTTTTAACTTGATCTTCTCGACAGAAAATGTGGGCATCGTCTTGAGTAAAGCCTCGGACTCGTAAAAGGCCATGAAGAACGCCGGCTTTTTCTTGACGGTAAACTGTGCCTAACTCAAAAAATCGAACGGGCATTTCGCGGTAAGAACGCAGTTTCGATTTATAAATCAAAATATGCCCTGGGCAGTTCATCGGCTTAACCGCGTATTCTTCCTCGTCCACCTTAAAGAGATACATCAAGTCCCTGTAATATTCCATATGCCCGCTTTGCTCCCAAAGCTTGCCCTTAAGCATATGCGGAGTCATTACCAAATCATAGCCGCGCTTTAAATGCTCTTCGCGGACATAATCCTCCATAATTTTGCGCAGCATGGCTCCGGCCGGATGATAAAAAACTAGTCCTGCCCCGGCGGTTTCGTGATAAAAATTAAAAAGCTCTAATTGGACACCAAGCTTGCGGTGATCTCTTTTCTGCGCTTCCTCGAGAAGCTTTAAATATTCGTCTAATTCTTTTTGACTAAAAAAACAGGTCCCATAAATGCGCTGTAACCGGGCATTATGCTCATCGCCGCGCCAATACGATCCAGCCACCGATTGAAGTTTAAACGCCTTAATCTCGCCGGCATTGTCGACATGGGGGCCGCGGCAGAGATCAAACCAATCCTCCCCAGTCTTAAAAAAAGATACTTGATCATCAGGAATATCTTTTTCCAGAAGTTCAACCTTGTAGTTTTCGTTTTTCTTGTTAAAAATTTGGATGGCTTCCTTACGCGAGACAAAGCTCTGAACAAATCGAGGCTTCCGTTTAATAATCTCCTGCATGCGCTTCTCGATTCTTTTTAAATCCTCATCGGTAAATGCCTCTTTGCGGTCGAAGTCATAATAAAATCCATCGTCCACGGCGGGGCCAATCGTGACCCTGGTCTCTGGCCAAAGTTCCTGCACCGCCTGTGCCATCACATGCGAGCAACTATGCCGCAATTTGTCTAAATCTGTTTTATAGTCCATTAAAATAAAAAATTATGTCCTTTGTAAATGGTGGGCCCGACAAGGCTCGAACTTGTGACCTTCACGATGTCAACGTGACGCTCTAACCAACTGAGCTACGGGCCCACAATATTCTGTTACAACTGGAATCTTTTTGCTTTACACCCAGCAACATCAACTCTCACCTCCGCCGAAGGCGGATCCGCCTTTGGCGGAAACTGAGCTACGGGCCCAATAAATTTTTAATGCCGGGAGGGGGAATCGAACCCCCACGCCCTTTGAAGGACCCAGGATTTTAAGTCCTGTTTGTCTACCAGTTCCAACATCCCGGCAAATAACGATCAATTCAAAGTTACGGTTTTACTTTTACTCCATCCAGCAAATGAAGAACAACATTTCCTTGCTAGTAACATTTTCCTATCTAAAGCTAAGGCTTGAGGATAATAACAACATCCTAAAATTTTTTTGGCCGCCATCTTGCCATACTTTAAGATATAAGAATCTTCTCTGTCTTTTCGTGGTTTAGCTTTGTAGATTTTCCCTTTAGCCTTCAAATAAAGGGTTATTTGATCATTTAACCAACCCAAGAATAAGAGTGAAGAAGAGTAAACTCTTAAACTCCACTGTTCTGTTTTATTTGAAGTGTGTATCCATCTTCTGATATTCCCATCACCATCAATGACGCCTCGACAAAAATCTATAAAATTGTTTTCTGGTATATTGATCTCCTTTAAATTTAAAGATTTAGCTGGTTTTAGGCCAATTGATAACAAAAATTCATAAAAATTCTTGTTACTGATTTGAATGTGGTAAGCTTCGTTGCTTCTACCTCTATTCTTAATACCTATTTTGACTTTCAAGCCAACTTGGTTTCTAATTTTTTCTAAAAAATCATACTCTTTGGCCGTAATATCAATGTGCCTGCCATCCTTACTTAAGCATCCATCGGAAGCGATTAAGCCAACTAAATACCACAATTCTGGAGGATGAAAATCTAAGTTTTTTCTTGTATTAGCCATTTTATGAAAGAGGCGTGGAGCGGAATCGAACCGCTGAATAGAGGTTTTGCAGACCACTGCCTTACCACTTGGCTACCACGCCAAAATCTTTAACTTTTAAGAATCGCTTCGATCTTTTTCACAATCGTCTCAATCTCAGCGATATGCCCCTCACCCATTGTTCCACACGCTAATCGCCCTTTAATAGGCTCAACAAATTCTACCCCGCGCGATTTTAAGGTTCTGCAATTTCCCTGCACGGCTTTATTTTTATACATTTCATCGTGCATGGCCGGAACAATAAGAAGCGGCGCCTGCGTCGCTAAACATACACAGGTCAGCAGATCATCAGCCAGGCCGCACGCTAATTTTCCGATAATATTCGCCGTCGCTGGCGCAATCACAACCAGTCCGGCTTCATGGGCAAGTTCAATATGAGCCATGTGCCCGGAAAACTCTTCTTCGAAAAGGCTTCGATGCACCTTCTCCCCGGATAGGCTCGATAATGTTAAAGGGGTTACAAAGTGCTCGGCTTCTTTGGTCATTACGACCGAGACCCTTAACCCCTTTTCTTTTAAGCGCCTTACAAGATCCGCGGCCTTGTACGCCGCGATACTTCCGGTGACACCTAAGATGATTCTTTTTTTAGACACTTGTTACGACTTCTCTTGTGGGTTCCTGAACAGATACTTTTTTCCCCTTCTGCGCATCAGCCACAGACTTTAACATAACTTTTCCCTGGCGTATTTCTTCTAAAGCTATAGTTGTGGGTTTATCCGTATTAATTTTCCCAATCAATGACGGCCTTCCCTCGGCCAATTCCAGCGCGCGAACAGCGGCCAGCCGTGAAAGCCGGTACACGCTCCAGCCGGATCTTGGTAATAATTGCTCTAATGACAATTCAACCATAAAACCATCCTTTACCTAAGTATTATTTATAAAATTGAAGTATTATTATATATCATAGAGAAGAAACATTGTCAATCCTTCAGGAGGCTACAGGTATTTCTTCAAAATCGCTTTTAATTTCTTGTAACAGTGATTCAAATTATCGTTTAACACAACATGGTGATAGTTTTTAACTTCTTTTAATTCCTCCCGGGCAATTTTAAGCCTTAGATTCAAATCTTTTTTATTCGCCACTCCCCGCTTTTGGATTCTTTTCTTAAGAACGCTCAACGAAGGAGCCTTAATGAAAATTTTAACGGCTTCGGGGAGCAGGCGCGAAACTGTTTTGGCGCCCTTGACATCGATGCAGAGTAAAACATTTTTTCCCGCCCGCAATATTTTCTTAACACCGTTCTTAGGCGTGCCGTAATAATTATCGAAAACCTTTTGGGATTCTAAAAAATACCCCGATCGTTTTTTATGAAAAAACTGCTGGCGGCTGATAAAAATGTAATCTTTGCCGCTGTGTTCCCCTTCCCTCGGCGAACGCGTGGTCACCGTCGTGATTTTAAAAAGATTATCTCGAAACCGCGGGTCTTTAAGAACTTTTTTATAAAGAGTGGTCTTACCCGAGCCTGAAGGGCCGGAAAAAATAATAATCTGGCCAGTTTTCATAAAGATGGGCTATTCAACATTCTGAGACTGCTCACGGATCTTTTCAATTTTACTTTTAAGGGCAATGACGGCGCCGGAGACTACCTTGTCTAACAATTTTGAGCCGATGGTATTGGTTTCGCGCTGCATTTCCTGGGCGATAAAATCAATCTTTTTCCCCACGGCGGCGCCGCTATTTAACAACAATTTCATTTCTTCGATATGATGCGTTAACCGTGTTATCTCTTCGTGGATGTCGCTGCTTTTCTGAAAAGAGGAAAATTCCTCAACCGTTAATTTCTGCATTTTCTCTTTCACCAGACTTTGCGCTCTTTTCTGAATCTTGCTGATTTGCTGTAACATCCGTTTCAGCTTCTCGGAGATATCTCTGGCCAGAGCCTTTCCTTCTCGCCCGCGCATCACCACGACGCTCTGCAAGGCCTTTTGTAAACCCTTTTCTAGATACGGCCAAATCTCCTCGGGATTAGTCGATGTTTCATGGGCATCAATGACCCCTGGCAATTTAATCACATCCGCCAAAGACAAATCATTCTTTAAACCAAATTCTTTTTTCAGGGAATGCGCATAATGAAGATATTTCCTGACCAAATCCTTGTTAAGAGAAACTTCGTGAACGCCCTTCGATATGAGCTTAAGAAAAACGGTTACCCGCCCCCGCTCGATATGTTTTTGAATCATTTGGTTGATTTTATTTTCAATAGACCCGAAACCCATCGGAAGATAATAGCTAACATCAAAATAACGGTGGTTTAAACTTTTGATTTCCATAACGGCCTTGATTTGTCCATTCGCCGTTTGAGCGCTGCCAAAACCTGTCATTCCTTTAATCATACCCATTCCTTTTGTTTAGAAGATTGTTTAAGCGTTGTTTTCGAGGGATAAAGCTCTTTTAAAATATCGTCGGGCTTAAGCCATAATTTAATCTCTCGCTTCGTTTCTTTTTGATCGGAAGAAACATGGACAAGATTTTCGTACAATCCTTTGGTCGTGACACGGCCATAGGCCCCGCGGATACTTCTTGGATCGGCTTCTTCCGGATTGGTCGCGCCGGCGATTGTCCGGCATCGACGGATGGCATCTTTTCCGTAATAAACAATGAGGATAATCTTTTTTTGTTTATGAATTTTCCCCATCAAATGATCAACCACCGATTCAAAAAAAGGCTGCCTCTTTAAATGCTGATAATGCTCTTCAACCAACCTCCGATGAGCCTCAGCCACCTTCAAGGCGATAATCTCGAGCTCAGCCTGAGCAAATTTATTTAAAATATTGCCCACTAATCCGCGGGCAATCCCTTCGGGCTTAATGATAACGAGGGCTGGCTGTTTCATCTCAGGAATTCTGCTTGGCCTTTCCTATTAAACGGATAATGCGGTCTAAATCATCAAAGGAATAATATTCAATGACAATTTTCCCTCGTTTTCTTTGCGGCATAATGCGCACTTTTGTGCCCATGACCTTTTGCAGCTCTTCTTCCAGCGCCAACACTTCGTGGCTTTTAACATTTTTACCTTTTTCTCGACGGGCGCCGCCGCTCACGATTGTTTTAATCAAGTTTTCTACTTCGCGCACCGACAATCCCTTTTTAACCGTTAAATTAAAAACGCGGTCTCGTTCCGCTGGGATCTCTAAGCTTAACAAAGCGCGCGCGTGCCCGACGGACAATTGCCCCGCGTAAATACTTTTTTGAATATCGTTAGATAATTTTAACAAACGCAGCAGGTTTGTAATCGTCGAGCGGTCCTTCCCGACATTTTGAGCGATGGCCTCGTGGGAGAAATTAAATTCCTCAATTAACCTTTTGTAAGCCTGCGCTTCTTCAATGGGATTTAGTTCTTCCCGCTGAATGTTTTCAATAAGGGCAATCACCAGGGCTTCCTGGTCGGTAACTTTTTTAATAATGGCGGGAATTTTCTCAAGGTTTAAGGCGCGGGCCGCTTTAAGCCGTCTTTCTCCGGCGATCACCTCATACCCACCATCTTTTTCGCGCACCAAAATAGGCTGCAAAATCCCCTTCTCTTTAATGGAGGCTTTTAATTCATTAAATTTAGCATCATCAAAATTAGTCCTGGGCTGAAATTTATTGTCGTTAATCTCTGTGGTTTTAATAGAAACAGCCGATTCTTCTCTTTTTTCGGCTTTCTCGGGAATAAGCGCCGCTAACCCTCGCCCTAAAGCTTTTGTCTCCATAATGCCTCCTCCAATGTTCAATTATTGAACATTATGTTCAACCCTATTATTCTCTAACTCATTGGTATATAATTGCTTATGCTCTGGATTGGCATCTCCTAAAATTTCTTTCGCCAATTCGCGATATTTTTTAGCTCCGATGGAACTGCTGTCATAAGCGGTAATCGGTTTACCAAAGCTGGGAGCTTCGCTTAGTTTAATATTGCGAGGGATAATAGCTTGATAAACTTTTTCTTTGAAATAATTTTTAATTTCCTGGATCACCTCATTCGTGAGATTGGTTCTAAAATCCGCCATGGTCAGAAGCACCCCCTCAATAGCCAAGGAAGGATTTAGCCCATCGCGCACAAGGTTGATTGTATTCATTAGCTGGGAGACGCCTTCTAGCGCGTAAAATTCACATTGAATGGGAATAATAATCGAATCGCTGGCTACTAACGTATTTAAGGTAAGCAGCCCCAGGGAAGGCGGCGAATCGATAAAAATAAAATCATAATTATCCTGGATCGTTTTTAAAGCTTTTTTGAGACGAGTTTCTCGAGAAATCGCCCCCACAAGCTCAATTTCGGCACCAGTTAAATTAATATTGCAAGGAATAATATCAAGGTTAGGATAAGCGGTTTTGACAATCACTTCTTGGGCTTGAACTTTGCCGAGGAATAAATCATAAACGGAAATTTTCAACTCATTCTTGTTGACTCCCACACCGCTGGTGGCGTTTCCTTGAGGATCCGCATCAACAATTAAAAGTTTTCGGCCACATTCCGCCAAAGCCGCGGCTAGATTGACAGCCGTGGTCGTTTTCCCTGTTCCACCCTTTTGATTGCAGACGGAGATTATTTTCCCAAGATAGGCCTCGCTTCGCGAGGCACTATCTTCCCTTCGGGCCTCGTAGTTTTGCTCTGCAAAACTATGCACGAGGGTCACATCGGAATTTTTCTCTTTATTCATCTTATTTATCTGTAGCAGGCCTATCTTGTCCCCTGCGTTTGTTTTCGCAAGAAAACAGCAGGGAATCGGAATTTCATTTTTTGAAATTCCGATGTGACCATATATGTGGACACCTCTTAATGTTTCACGTGGAACATCGGGAAGGTTCATTTTGTTTCACGTGAAACTTGTTTTCATTATGCCGCTGCTGTATTAGAAATCAAGTTTTATTATTTTTTTCTTTTAGAGTTACTCGAATTTTAGCGGGCTTTGATCCCCCCATCCCAAACAATCCCCTCTTCTCCTCGCAAACCACTTTCACGCAAATTTGCTCTCGAGAAACATTTAAGGATTCGGTCGCTTTCTTTATGGCCTCTTCTACCGTATTCCCCTCTACCTCTACAGATTGTTCAGATTGTTGATTTTTATATTCCATTTATACCGGTACAACCTTTTTGGACATTTTCCACTGCATCCAAGCTGACAACGCATAAAAAATAAAGAAATAAAGGGTTAATCCACTGGCCATTTTATAAAATATAACACCCATAAAAACCGGCATCATTATTCCCATCATTTTTTGTTGCGAAGCCTGCATAGCATCAGTAACCACCATGCTTTTAGAAGACAATTTTTGTTGAATAAAGACCGCAATAATCATTAAAATGGGCAATAAATTGAATTCGTTCCCTAATCCTGGGATTGTAAATGGCAGTATAAATAACCGATCTGGCTCAGAGAGATCTTTTATCCACAAAAAGTGGGCTCCTTTAAAGGAAACAGAACGCCACAGAACTTGATATAATCCAATAAAAATGGGCATTTGCAAAATAAGCGGCAAGCACCCCCCCAACGGATTTACTTTATGCTCTTTATATAATTCCACGACTTCTTTGTTGAGCTTTTGAGGGCTATTTTTATGTTTTTCCTTTAAAAGAGCCATTTTTGGCTGTAAACTCTGCATTTTTTTCATCGACGACATCATTGTTGCTGTGAGCGGATAAGTCAACAAAAATATCGAAACTCCTAACAAAACAATACATATCCCCCAATTAGGGATAATTTTGTGAAGAAAATGCATGCAATAATAGATAGCCTTCGCTATTCCGTCAATAAGCCCGAATCCGCTAAAGGCCATAATATTTTCAAACTTGGAACCATAACTCTTCAGCAGAAAGAGATCTTGGGGGCCAAAGAAAATTGTGCTCGACAATTTCAATTCCTGGCCAATCCAGGTATCTACTTTCCCATGTAAACTCATCCGCAAATTTTTTTCATCTAACGCTTTGATAGCATAGCCATTGGTCTCAAATAATGGTTTTACCAGTAAGCAAAAATATCTATCCCTGAAACCAATCCACTCAACCTTACCAAGGCCCTGCTTGGTTTCCTTGGAAGAAAATTTGGATGCGCTTCCCTTTCTTTCTATTTTATTGAAAGGCAACAAAACAGAATATTCGTAGAGAGATATTTCTGGCCCGTTTAAATTTTTATCTTTCAGAATGGACATATCCAAATTTATCCCGTGAATTTCGATATTATTTTTCAGTTTGGACATTTCTGTCTTATTCGTAATTTGAATGTCGCTTTTAATAAGGTAATCATTTTGGGCAATGGAATAAATTTTAGATATCTTAATATCTTTTGAATTCAAGGTATAAATTACCTTCTCTGGGTCGGAATATTCCAAAGAAAAATTTTCATTCTCAAAACCTTCTAACGCCATGAACCGCGTTGCCGGTAACGAAGCATCGTATTCTTTAAGCACAATATTCTTCAGTGTTCCACCGATATTGGAAAAAGTAAGGGAAACTTTTCCCGAATCCAAAACATGTTCTTTTTCAATGACTTTTGTTTCTGAAGCAGGGGTAAGAGAGGTCGATTTAAAAAAATCCGTGGCAGGGGTTAATTCTTCCGTAACTTCTTTATTTTCAATTACTTGTGGATAATTTGGAGGTTCTGGCTTGCGCGTACTGGTCCCAAACCATAAATACAGGATGCTAAAAGAAAGAATAAAGGCTAGTAATAATCTTTTTTCCATAATCACTCTACAGGATAATACCCACCTCTGGAAAGAGGAGAACATCTACAAATCCGAAAAAACGCCTTTAATCCCCCTTTTAAAACGCCAAACCTCTGTATGGCCTCTAAAGCGTACTGGGAACAGGAGGGATAAAAACGACAGGACACAGGAAGCAAGAAGCGGGCCAGGCGTTGATACCACCGGATAATGGATATTAAAAATTTCGCCATGGGCGTGATAAAATTTATTTGCTTATCCGTTTACGGCCTTTGGCTCGACGTCTTTTTAAAACATCTCTTCCGTTAGAAGTTTTCATTCGCCGACGGAATCCATGGGTTCGTTTGCCCTTAATCTTCGTTGGCGTTTTCAAATGTTTTTTCATATGGCGTCAATTATAACACAGCGCCTTCCACAGTCAAGGGCTTTTCCAAAAACAAAAAACCAAAATCTTAAGTTTGCCTATTCGGGAATAAAAACAAAGAGGTTCATAAAAAATAAATTGAAATCCATAAATTCTTTGCTATAATAAAAATCCTTTTATGAATTTCTAAAATTTTTTTTAACATTTTTAATTATGCACCTCTGTGGAAAAACTGTGAATATCTCGAATTCTGGGTGAGCACAACCTGTTTTCTCGAGGGAAAGAGCGATTTTAATTCTATGAGTTTGTCATTGGCGTGGGAAAAAGCGCGGGATATTATTAAGGACAGGGTGGGGCAGGCTTCTTTCGACACCTGGTTTTCCATGCTCCAGGTTAAAGAAAAAAATTTGGAAACCCTCATCATTGAAACTCCCGATGATTTTTTCAAAAACTGGATCATTGACCATTACCAAAATTTTCTCCAGGAAATCATCAATCAAACCGCCCAAAACAATATTCATTTAGAATTTTCCGTCAATTCCCATCTGCTTAAAGAAAGCACCCAAAATCGATTAAGCAATTTTGAACAAAAATTTAAAGACACCGAAAAAACAAAATCGAATCTCAATCCCCGATTTACGTTTGAAAATTTTGTGATCGGGCCATCAAACCGCTTTGCCTGCGCCGCCGGACTGGCGGTCGCGGAGTCTCCGTCTAAGGCGTATAATCCTTTTTTTATTTATGGCCACGTGGGATTAGGGAAAACCCATCTTATTCAATCGATCATGGATAAAATCAGCCAGCTTACGCCCAATCTCAAATGCTGCTACATGTCCTCGGAGCGCTTTACCAATGAACTCATTGAATCCATCCGCCACCGCTCGACGGCAGATTTTCGCAAAAGATACCGGGAAATCGATGTTCTCTTAATTGATGACATCCATTTTATTGCCGGCAAGGAATCCACCCAAGAAGAATTTTTTCATACTTTTAATAATTTACACAATAACCGCAAACAAATTATTATTACCTCGGATCGTCCGCCCAGAGAAATTGCCAACCTCGAAGAACGTTTGAGTTCACGCTTTGCCTGGGGGCTGGTCGCGGATATTCAACCGCCTGATTTTGAAACGCGCGTAGCTATTCTCAGGAAAAAAACCGAAACCGAATCTATCCAGGTCCCTAACGACGTGATTTATTTTATCGCGGAACGAATTAAAACAAATATTCGAGAGCTGGAGGGGGCCTTAATTCGCGTCGTTGCTTACGCGCTGTTGGAAGAAAAAATAGTCACTTTAGACTTAACGAGATTTATTCTAGGTGATATGGTTAAGGAAACGATGAAAATTATTAGCGTGGAGATGGTCCAAAAAACAGTCGCCCAATATTTTAATCTTCCTATTTCGGAATTGCGGGCTAAAAGAAGAACTAAGAATATTGTTTTACCGCGGCAAGTTGCCATGTATATAACCAGATCCTTAACACAGATGTCTCTGCCGGAAATAGGTTTTGCCTTTGGGGGCAAAGACCACACAACCGTGCTGCATTCTTGTAAAAAAATAGAACACCTGCTTATCGAAGACATGAATTTAAAAAATATAACCCAGCAGATAATCACAAGTTTAAAACAATAAGGCAAGGCAACTCACAGTGTTTTCAACAGCGCTATTTTTAGCAACTCTTTAGTTTTCAATAAGTTTTACGCTTATTCTATTTATCCACAGGCCCTATTAATACGACGACTATTTTAGATCTTTAAAATAAGTAATAGACGGAGGTTTTAAAAGACATGAAAATTAAAGCCAGTAAAGATCAGCTTTTAAATGGAATTCAAATCGTAGAGAATGTTGTATCTGGGAAGGCTACACTGCCTATTCTCTCTAATATCCTTATAGAAACCAAAAAGGATAAAATAAAACTGATAGCCACGGATTTAGATATTGGGATATCCTGTGAAATCCCTGTGGAAATTCTTGAAGAAGGGGGGATAACTATTCCTGCCAAGCGATTTGTTGATATTATTCGAGAGATGCCTTCAGGGAACGTGACCGTTCATGCTAAAAAGAATAATCAAATTGATATTGAAGGTGAAAATTGCCGTTTTAAACTGATGGGGCTTTCCAGGGAGGAATTCCCGAAATTCCCCGAATTTAAAGAAAAGGATGTTTTTCAGATTGAGCAAAAAATTTTAAAGGATATGCTGCGTTTGACTTCTTTTTCTGTTTCCCATGAAGAATCCAGGTATGTTTTAAACGGTGTTTTACTGGAAATTGTGGATGATATTATAAGAATTGTGGCTACAGATGGCCGAAGACTGGCTAAGATTGAGAAAAAAACACCCAATCCTTCCCATAAAGAAATTAATGTGATTATTCCGATTAAGGCGGTTCAGGAGATTTTAAGAAATTTAAAAGAGGAGGGGATGGCCTCTTTTGTGGTCAGCGCGAATCAGGTTTTGTTTGACATTGACGGGACAGTGATTGCTACGCGGATTATTGAGGGAGAATTCCCGAATTATAACCAGGTGATTCCGGCGCCATCGAATAATAGGGTGAGCATGGATACACAAGCCTTGCTTTCTTCTATCCGACGAGCTAATTTATTATCGACTCCTGATTTTCAGGCGGTTAAATTTGAAATTTTTAAAGATAAAATGGTTGTTTCTAAAACAACGCCGGATGTGGGGGAATCGCGAGAAGAAATTCCTATTCAATATGGCGGGGCCGAGATGGTGGTGGGATTTAACCCTCATTTATTGATTGATTTCTTGAAAAATATTAATGAGCAGAATATTAATATGGAATTATCAGGGGCGGATAAGCCGGCGGTTATGCGTATGGGCGATTATTTGTATTTGGCGCTGCCGATGAGGATTTAACGCGTGGACAATATTAAAGACATTGTTCGGCAAGTTTTCGAAAAAATGGTGCAAGGGCAGGCAGGGCCGCAGGATAAGCTCGAACGGATTTGGTTAAGTATCTTGGGGGAGGGAGAAGAAAAACATCTTAAGCTTTTGGGATTAAAAAATGATACATTATTTGTGGATGTGGATTCACCCGCCTGGCTTTTTCAAATGCGCATCCGAAAGAAAAAAATTTTAGAGAAGTTTCAGGAACAAATTCCAGAGATAAAAAACATTAGTTTTAAAATAGGGAAGGTCAAATGAGCAAAACACCCAAGGAAGATAAAAAATCACAAGATTCTAGTGAAGAGAGGGCCAGGGAAATCGCCAAGGCCGCGGCCAAATATGACGCGACCAATATTCAAGTTTTAGAAGGAACCGAAGCCGTGCGCCTGCGCCCGGCGATGTATATTGGCGATACCGCGTCTCGAGGGTTGCACCATCTGGTATACGAGGTGGTGGACAATTCCATCGACGAAGCCATGGCTGGTTTCTGCACGGAGATTGAAACAGTTATTAATGAAAACGACTCGATTACGGTCATCGATAATGGCCGTGGAATTCCGGTCGATATCCACAAAACAGAGAAGAAGCCAGCGGTTGAAGTCGCCTTAACAACACTTCATGCCGGCGGAAAATTTGATCACCGCACGTATAAAGTTTCCGGCGGGCTGCACGGCGTGGGCGTCAGCTGCGTCAACGCCTTGTCGGATTGGCTCGAGGTTGAAGTCAAGCGCGATGGGCAGATTTATCATCAGCGCTACGAGCGCGGCAAGACAAAAACAAAATTGTCCACCATTGGCAAGACAAAGGCAACGGGGACGAAGATCACCTTTAAGCCCGATAAAACCATTTTTAAGGAAATAACCGTTTTCTCGTATGATATTTTAGCCAAACGGCTTCGCGAGCTTGCCTTTCTTAACCAGGGGCTGATTATTAAATTAATCGACAAGCGCTCTAAAAAAGAAAAAGAAGCTGTTTTTCAATTTAAAGGCGGGATCACCTCTTTTGTGGAGAGCTTAACAACCAACAAAGTTACCCTGCACAAGGTTGTTTATTTTAATAAAGAGAAAGAGGGGGTTCAGGTCGAGGTGGCGCTTCAATACGACGATGGATACGCGGAAAATGTCTTTGCCTACGCCAACAATATTAATACGGTTGAGGGGGGAACTCATTTAAGCGGCTTTAAGTCGGCATTAACTCGAGCGATTAATACGCATGCCAAGAATAAAAATTTGTTAAAGAATGAAGAAGCCATCGTCGGTGATGATACGAGGGAAGGCTTAACCGCCGTTATCAGCATAAGAATTCCCAACCCCCAATTTGAGGGACAGACCAAAAGCAAGTTAGGCAATTCCGAGGCCGAAGGGCTGGTGGCTTCCGCCACGTTTGAAGCACTCACAAAATTTTTTGAAGAAAATCCTTCCATCGCCAATAAAATTGTTGACAAAGTCATCACGGCTTCGCGCGCTCGCGAAGCGGCCCGCAAGGCGCGGGAATTAACTCGCCGCAAAGGGGCGCTGGAGAGCGGCGGCTTACCGGGCAAGCTCGCGGATTGTTCCGAAAAAGACGCGGCGCTGTGCGAATTATATTTAGTGGAAGGCGATTCCGCGGGCGGTTCAGCCAAGCAGGGGCGCGACCGCACGTTTCAGGCGATTCTGCCTTTAAAGGGAAAGATTCTTAACGTCGAAAAATCGCGGTTAGATAAAATTTTAAGTAACGAAGAAATTCGCACGATCATCACCGCCCTGGGCACGGGTGTCGGTGAGGAGTTTAATGTCGGAAAATTGCGTTACCACAAGATTATTATCATGTGCGATGCCGATGTTGATGGATCTCACATTCGTACGCTTTTGCTAACGCTTTTGTACCGGCAAATGCGGGCGTTGATTGAAGGTGGGTTTGTTTACATCGCCCAGCCGCCGTTGTATAAAATCAAAAGAGGCAAGCGTGAAGAGTACATTGAGACTGAAGACGAGATGAACGGGCTCATTTTAGAGCTGGGAATCGAGGGGTTAAAGTTTAAAAGAATAAAAGGAAGAGAAGAATTCTCAAGCACCCAGTTTAAAGACATCCTAACGGTGTTGGTTGAGCTGGAGAGGATGTTTAGCATAATGAGTAAACGTGGAGTAGATTTCATAAAATTTGTTGAAAATTGTGGTAATAAAACCTCAAATATGCCACTTTATATGGCAAAAGTGGATGGTGAGACCCATTTTGTTTTTGATGATAAAGAGCTGGCGGATTTAACGAAAAAGGATGAAGAGGCCCAGTATGTAGAAATTTTTGAGCGTGAAGAGCTTACCGAGATTGAAGAGAAACTCCGTAAGTGGGATTTAAGCATTAAGGATTTTGTGGCGGGGGAACAGGGAGAATCTTTTGAGGCCAAGGAAAAAAAGAAGTCAAAGGCTAAAAAGGAAGCTGTTCTTAAGCCGTTGTTTCTTATCGAGGAAGAAAAAGATAGGCATGAATTTTTTTCTCTTCAGCAGGTATTAGCTTTTGTGCGCGGCCAGGCCCAGAAGGGCATGCAGATTCAGCGGTACAAAGGTTTAGGCGAGATGAATCCCCAGCAGTTGTGGGAAACCACGATGGACCCGGCGCGAAGAACCACCCTTAAGGTGACCTTAGAGGACGCGGTAGAGGTAGATAAAACTTTTACCATGCTGATGGGAGATGAAGTGGCCCCCAGGCGGGAATTTATCGAAACATACGCCCACCAGGTTAAAGAATTAGACGTGTAAAATTTAAATCGAAAGGCAATTGAACATGCGAGATTTATCGGTGCGAGAAAAAATTATTCCCGTTTATATCGAAGAGGAGATGAAGAAGTCGTATCTTGCTTACGCGATGAGCGTTATTGTCGGCCGCGCGCTGCCCGACGTGCGCGATGGACTCAAACCCGTGCACCGGCGCGTTCTTTTCGCGATGAAAGAATTGAGCCTTGAATATGGCAAGCCTTACAAAAAAAGCGCTCGTATCGTTGGTGAGGTTTTAGGTAAATACCATCCCCACGGAGACGTGGCTGTTTATGAGACGCTGGTGCGCATGGTCCAGGTATTCTCTTTGCGCTATCCTTTGGTCGACGGTCAAGGAAACTTTGGATCGGTTGATGGGGATTCGCCGGCGGCGATGCGTTATACCGAGGCGCGGCTGGCATCCATCACGGATGAAATTTTAAAAGATATTGACAAAGAAACGGTTGATTTTGTCCCCAATTTTGATTCGAGCCTCGAAGAGCCCACCCTGTTGCCGGCGGCCATGCCCAATTTGCTCATTAACGGTTCGAGCGGAATTGCCGTCGGGATGGCCACCAATATGCCCCCGCATAATTTATCGGAGGTCATCGACGCCCTTGTTTCTTTGATAGATAATCCGGAAGCCACCATTAAAGAGCTCTGTAAATTTATCAAAGGCCCAGATTTCCCGACGGGTGGAATTATCTGCGGCCGCGAGGGGATAGCGGAAGCCTACAACACCGGCCGGGGAAAAATTATTATTCGGGCCAGGGCCTCCATTGAACGCCAAAAAGGGAATAAAGATACAATTGTGGTAACGGAAATCCCGTATCAAGTCAACAAGGCGAACCTGATTGAAAACATCGCGAATCTCGCCCAGGAAAAGAAAGTAGAAGGCATAACGGATATTCGCGACGAGTCGGATAAAGACGGGATTCGCGTAGTCATTGAGCTTCGCCGCGACATCGAGCCGCAGATCATTTTAAATTATCTTTACAAGCATACCCAGCTAGAGACAACGTTTGGGGTTATTAATCTCGCTCTCGTCAATAACAGCCCCAGGGTGCTCAATTTAAAACAAATTTTAGGCTATTTCATTGACCATCGGCGGATTGTTGTCCGACGGCGCACGCAATTTGAGCTAGACCGCGCCTTACGGCGCGCGCATATTTTGGAAGGACTAAAAATAGCTCTTAAATTTATTAACCAAATCATTAAAACGATCCGCGAATCCAAAAGCACGCCGGAGGCCAAGGTCGCCTTAATGAAAGAGTTTGAGCTTTCCGAGATTCAGGCCCAGGCGATCCTCGAAATGCAGTTGCAGCGATTGACGGCGTTAGAGCGCGACAAAATTGAATCGGAATATCAAGCCTTGTTAAAAGATATTGAACATTACCGCGCGATCTTAGCCTCAGAAAAAAAGATTGAAGATATTATTAAAAATGAGCTGCTTGAGATTAAGAAGAAATATGGCGACGAGCGCCGCACGGAAATTGCCGGCAAGGCTGAAGACATCGAAATTGAGGATTTGATTGCTGAAGAAGATATGGCTATTACTATTAGCAGTGACGGCTATATTAAACGATTGGCAGTCTCTTCTTATCGCCGGCAAAAGCGCGGAGGCAAGGGCGTCACCGCGATGAGTACGGGCGAAGAGGATTTCGTTAAACAGCTTTTTGTGGCCTCGTCTAAAGATTATTTGCTGGTTTTCTCCAATAAAGGCGTTGTGCGCTGGTTGAAAGTTTATGAAATTCC